>JAESGR010000097.1_pt1 | contig 200110 bp, 182 predicted proteins | sample 9269771 | NCBI WGS metagenome assembly JAESGR01 (sample SAMN15739572, study PRJNA653492) | algae metagenome | isolation source: Chroococcus sp. CMT-3BRIN-NPC107 and co-occurring heterotrophs from well... | place: USA: Clark Mountains Wilderness, California | collected 2010-04-18
AAAAAAACTTGATCGTATGGAACAAGAGCAATGCCGGCCAGGGCTCGCTCTACCGCTCCCAGCACGAGCTGATCGCCCTCTACAAGGTCGGGTCGGCGGCTCACACCAACAACGTAGAGCTTGGGCGTCATGGTCGTAATCGCTCGAATGTCTGGACCTATCCGGGGGTGAACAGCTTTGGGAGTGCCGACCTCGCCCTGCACCCGACCGTAAAGCCAGTCGCTTTGGTCGCAGATGCAATCAAGGACGTGACCAAGCGCCAGGCGCTCATCCTCGACCCGTTCTCGGGCAGCGGCTCGACCCTGATCGCGGCCGAACGCAGTGGCAGGCGTGCGCGCGCACTCGAGCTCGACCCCGTCTATGTTGATGTTGCGATCCGGCGCTTTGAGGCCCTCACGGGCCGAGACGCGGTCCTGGAGGACGGGACGACCTTCGCGGAACTCTCAGCCGAGCGGCGGGCTGCAACCCCTGCCCCGCTGGCAGCGTGACCGGAGGAGCACAACATGTCTGCCCGACGCAAAGAACGAGACTACGTTGTCGGCTACGGTCGGCCCCCAGCCGAGCACCAATTCAAGAAAGGAGTGTCCGGCAACCGACGAGGCCGCCCTAAAGGAAGGCGACGCGACACATCGGGCGTGGATATCCGCCGTGCTTTCTCGAACGCCGCCAACCAGAGCGTCGAGATCACGATCGACGGACGCCGCGTGAGGATGCCTCGAATGGAGGCCATGTGCCATCAGCTGATGACGCAAGGACTGAAGGGCAATACGCGAGCGGCCGCGCTGTTCTTGAAGGAGTTCAGGACCGTTCACGACAAGCCCGAACCGGGCTTGTGCCACGAGGACTGGCTGGAGCTCCTTGAACAAGAGAAGCAAAGCCCCCTGACGATCGTTCGGAAGATCGTCAGACCGGGCGACCCAGAATGAGAGGTTTTTAGAGCTGCCGTGCTTCGCTGTTCCGGGCCGGCTGGTACGCTGATGAGGCTCGAAAAATTCCCTGTTTGCGTCAGCTAGGGAATTGAGGCGTAAGCCTTTGAAGTTGCTGGCGCATCTAGCGCCAGCAACCCCCCCGAAAGGCCCGATTCGGTTGAAGTTCGCTGTTCTTTCCCTGTTAAGCAGGGAAAGCAGGGTGGAGACCGGTTCGACCCTGACTGGCTCCACCACCAGGGTTCCTCCGTTCCGAGAACGGTAGCATTTTCAGTGACTTGCGGACAGCCCAACTCCGCATAATTTCCCAGTTATTCCCACCGCCATCCGCCGATTCTTCCCGACCAGCATCCCTTCGGGTCCGCCGGATAAGCGGCCGGGACCTCGCTCCGGCGCCTCGCCGCGTGGCACCCGCCATAGAGGGCCCGTGCATGGCGAGTCCGCCCGCGCGCCTGACGTTATCTGCAGGACTTCGCCACCAAAGGGCTTGATTGCGAAGCCGACGCCTCGGTCAGCCGTTAAATCGCGCCGACGGCCCAATCCGGACCTTGGTATCTGCTCCGGCCGCGCGTCGGAGCGCTGCCAAACCAGCAGTTCTGACCCTTCTCGGACCTTGAGAGAGTCCGGTTCTGGGTGGTTCAACGGCGGACGCGGCGCGGCGGGAAGTGGCCGAATGCCGACCGTCTCTTCATTGGCGAGAAGATGAGGAAAGCGGAGCTGCCCCTCGCCCCCCGTATCAACACGGGCACCAGGTGGGGTGACCACCAGAAGGTCGTGGGCAGAGCAGAATGAAGGCTCAACGGGCGACGCGGAAGCCGATGTTGCTCGCGGAACTGTCCGCTGTGTTGGAGCTACGCGCGGCTAGCCGGTAGCGGTTGCAGTAGGACGCGTGACAAAGGAACGATCCGCCGCGCATAGACTTCGGAGCGCCAGGCTCGATCCCGAGGGGATCGACGTCTGACGATAGGCGGTGATAGGCGGGCGAGAAGTCGTCGGCGCACCATTCCCAGACGTTGCCAGCGACGTTGTAGAGGCCGAAGCCGTTCGGCCGGAAGGCATTGACCGGCGCTGTGCCGATGAAGCCGTCCTCGGCCGTATTCAGGTCCGGAAACGCGCCCTGCCAGATGTTGCAGAGGTGCTCGCCGGCGGGGGTCAGCTCGTCTCCCCAGGGATAGATCGCGCCATTCCGGTCCCCGCGTGCGGCACGCTCCCATTCCGCTTCCGTCGGAAGCCGGGTGCCGGACCAGGCGCAATAGGCCTGCGCGTCATTCCAGGACACGTGAACGACGGGATGGGTGAGCCGGCCGAGGACCGTCGAGCCAGGCCCCTCCGGCTGCGCCCAATAGGCGCGCGGGACGGGCAGCCACCAGGGCGTCTCCGCCGGCGCGGTCCTGATCCGCGAACGCACCCCTTCGGGCACGAAATTCCGGAACACGAACGACCAGTTCAGGCGCTCGGCATCCGTGGCGTAGCCGGTCTCCCGGACGAAGTCCCCGAACTGCGCGTTGGTGACTGTGTAGGCCGAGATCGCAAACGCGCTGACCGCGACAGGTCGAGATGGACCCTCGCCATCGGCCGGGAAGCTTTCCGCTCCATCGGTGCCCATGCGGAACGTTGCCGCCGGCACCTCGCACCACCGGAAGCGCACCGGCGAGCTGGCCGGACGAACGGCCGTGGTCGCGCGGACGGCACCGCCGCGGCTCGTCCCGCCGCAGCAACCTGCCTTGTCAGCTGCAGGCGACGCGCTCAGGCGGCCTCCTCCTCTTCCCAGAATGCCGTCGCGCCCTGGGCCTTCATGAGCTCGAGGATCTTCTCGCGCGGGATCACGCCGCAGCGCTCCGCCCACTCGGCGTAGAGGCGGTTCATTTCGGCGACCCGGTCGGGGTGCCGGGCCGCGAGATCATTCATCTCGGTCCGGTCCGCCTCCATGTCGTAGAGTTCCCAGTTGCCCGGATACTTGCGGACCAGCTTCCACTTCCCGACCCGCACGGCGGCATTCCCCTCATGCTCCCAGAATAGGGGTGCGCGCTCGTGATCGTCGGCCGCAAAGCTCGGAACGAGGCTGTGGCCTTCGCAGGGCAGGATGTCGTTGCCCTTGTAGGAGCTGGGATACTGCGCTCCCGTGACCTCGAGGACGGTCGCCATGATGTCGGGCAGCTGCCCGGGAACGTGCCGCAGCGCGCCGCGCTCCTTGATGCCCGCCGGCCAGTGCACGATGAGGGGCGTCGCTATCCCGCCCTCGTGGATCCAGTGCTTGTAGAGGCGGAACGGCGTGTTGGAGAGATTGGCCCAGGCCGTGCCGTAGCTTTGGTAGGTGTCCTCGGCACCTGGCGTGATGCTCGGGTCATTGCCGAAGCGGACCGGACGCCCGTCGCGCGTCTTGTCCTTGGCGATCATCAGCTCCTCGACGAGAACCCGCGGATCGACCTCCACCGGAATGTCCTCGGCGCAGCCGCCATTGTCGGACAGGAACAGGATGAGGGTGTTGTCGAGCTGCCCCGACTGCTCCAGCGCGCTCAGGATCCGGCCGATACCCTGGTCCATGCGGTCGATCTGCGCCGCATAGACCTCCATGCACCGGAGCAGCCAGTCGCGCTTTTCCGCCTCCGTCCACGGGGGCTGGGTCGGGTCACGCTCGGTGAGCTTCCAGGTCGGGTGGATGATCCCGGATTCGACGAGCCGCGCCAGGCGCTCCTCGCGCAGCTTGTCCCAGCCCGCGTCGAAGCGGCCCTTGTACTTGGCGACATCTTCCCCGTGGGCGTGAAGCGGCCAGTGCGGAGCCGTGTGCGCGACATAGAGGAAGAAAGGTCTGTCGCCGTGCTCGCTCGTGTGCTGCCGGATATAGGAGACGGCCTGGTCGTTAATCTTGTCGGTGTAGAAGAAGTCGGGGTCCTGCTCGGCCTCGTGCTCGATGTTCTCGTTGCCGCGCGTGAGCGTGTTCGGGTCGTAGAAGCTGCCGGCCCCGATGATCGTGCCGCAGAACGCGTCGAAACCGCGCTGCAGCGGCCAGGAATCGGTCGGCTGTGTCAGGCTCTTGGCGACATGCCACTTGCCGCTGAGATAGGTCCGGTAATCGGCCCCCTTGAGCACCTCCGCGATCGTGACGCAGCGGCGGTTCAGGTCGCCCGCATAGCCCTCCGGTCCGGTGTCATAGGTCAGGATGCCGATGCCTGTCTGGTGTGGGTGCAGCCCGGTCAGGAGGGAGGCGCGCGAGGGACTGCAGCGCGCCGTGTTGTAGAACTGCGAGTAGCGCAATCCGTTCTGGGCCAGGCGGTCCAGGTTCGGCGTCTGGATCTCGCCGCCGTAGCAGCCGATATCCGAGAACCCCATGTCGTCGTTCAGGATAATCAGGATGTTGGGGCGGGCGGGCTTTGCGCCGTCGCTGCTCATGTCTCAGTCCCTGGTGTTCGTATTGCCTGGTGATTGAACCCCGGGCCGCCCCCGCGTGAGGTGGACCGTGAAGCGGAAATATTTCGGCAGGTAGGCTGCCCGCAGGAACTCGAGGGGACGTCCCTCGGACGAGGTCGTGAGCCTCTCGAGCGAGATCAGCGCGCTGCCGACCTTTACGCCCAGGAGCTTGGCGTCCTCCCGGTTCGCCAGCGTGGCGCCGATCGTCTGGGTCGCGTGCTCGATGTCGAGCCCGAGATCGCTCTCGAAGACCCGGTACATGACGATGGAGGTCAGGTCGCGCTTTGCGAGCTCGATCCCGATATCGGGCGGGTAGAAGGCATGCTCAATCGCGATCGGAGAGCCGTCTGCAAGCCGGAGGCGCTTCAGCTCGAACACCGCGCGCTCGCGCAAAGCCTCGCGGACATCCGCCTCGAGTCGGTTGGTCATGCCCTGGCTGACGACGCGCGCGCCCGGCTCCTGTCCGACATCCTTCAGGATCTCGGAGAAGCCCATCAGCCGGCCGGCCCAGTGCTCCGGCTCGTTTGAGCGGAGGAATGTGCCGCGCCCTCGCTCGCGCGAGAAGATGCCTTCCGCGACGAGCGGCTGGATGGCGTTGCGGATGGTTATCCGGCTCACGCCGAAATGCTTGACGAGCTCGGCTTCCGTCATCAGCCGGCCGCTCTCGTCGATCAGCTCGCCGGCGCGCACCTGCCGCCGGATTGCCTCGCGCACGCGGCTGTGCAGCGGCGCGCCCTCATCGGCATCGCCGAGAGCCGCCGCCCGCCGCGCGCTTTGGGTCTGCTCCTTCACGGAACGGGCCTCAGAGCCTCGTGCCCGAGGCGGCATCGAAGACGTGGATGTCTTCCGGCCGCGCCGTCACCCCGATCGTGTCTCCCTCCTGCGGCACCGCGCCCTGCGTCACCCGGGCGCGCAGCGGCATGCCGGCGACGTCGAGGTCGAGCACGGCCGTGTCGCCGAGATCCTCGACCAGCTCGACTTTCGCGGGAATCCCGCCGGCCTCGATCCGCAGGGCGCCCGGCCTGATCCCGACGGTGACGTCCCGTGATCCGCCCTCCTGCAGGCTCGTCCGGAGCCGGTGCCCGCCGACCGTCACGCTTCCGTCAGCGTAGCGGCCCGGAACGAGGTTCATGGGCGGGCTTCCGATGAAGCCCGCGACGGCGACCGAGTTCGGGCGCGCGAAGACTTCCGAAGGGCGCCCGACCTGCCGCACCTCTCCCTCCATGAAGACGGCGAGGCGGTCGGCGAGCGTCATCGCCTCCTCCTGGTCATGGGTCACGTAAACGGCCGTGACGCCGAGGGAGCGCTGCAGCTTCTTCAGCTCGATGCGGGTCTCCAGCCTCAGCTTGGCGTCGAGGTTCGAGAGCGGCTCGTCTAGCAGGAAGAGCTTCGCCTTGCGCACGATGGCGCGGGCGAGGGCGCATCGCTGCTGCTGCCCGCCCGAGAGCTGGCCGGGCTTGCGGTCGAGCAGGTGGTCGATCTTCACCTTGCGGGCGGCCTCGCGCACCGCGGGCTCGATCTCGCTCTTCGGCAGCTTCGCCATTTCGAGGGGGAACGCGATGTTTCCGAACACGGTCATGTGCGGATAGAGCGCGTAGCTCTGGAACACCATGGCTACGTCGCGGTCGCTGGGCGGCAGGCCCGTGATGTCCTTGCCATCCACCACGACCCGGCCGCCGCTCGGCATGTCGAGGCCCGCCAGGATGCGGAGGGTCGTGCTCTTCCCCGAGCCTGACGGGCCGAGCAGCGCGAAGAATTCGCCGGGTTCGATCTCCAGATCGATGCCCTTCAGGGCGGCGAACGTGCCGTGAACCTTGCGGATCTTCTCGAAACGTACCTGTCCGGCGCCGCTCAACGACGTCCCCCACCTTTGACGGCCCCCACCGTCAGCCCCTTCACGATGTGCTTCTGGGCGACGATGCCGAGGACGATCACGGGAAGCATCGCGAGCACGGAGACGGCCGCGAGCTTCGCCCAGAGCGTCTGCTCGACGGAGACGAAGTTGAACATGGCGATGGTGACGGGTCGGACGGTGTTGCCGCTCAGGACCACCGCGAAGAGAAACTCGTTCCAGGCATTGAGGAACACGAACACGACCGTGACCGCGATCCCGCCCTGGACCTGGGGGATGATCACGCGCCAGAGCGTCTTCAGCCGGCTCGCGCCGTCGAGTGCCGCCGCCTCCTCCATCTCGAAGGGGATATCCTCGAAATAGGACACCAGGAGCCAGATGGCGAAGGGCAGCGAGAACGACAGATAGATCAGGATGATGCCCTGGTAGGTGTCGAGCCAGCCGATATTCCGCAGGATCAGGAAGTACGGGATGATGATCCCGACCGGCGGCAGCATCTGGGATGCCAGGATGTAGAACCCGGCGAAGCGGTGGCCTGGCACCCGCAGGCGGGCCAGCGCATAGGCCGCCGGTATCGCGAGGGCCATGGTGACGATCGTCGTGCCGGCCGAGATGACGAGGCTGGACCAGAGATTCGGCAGGATGGATGCAGAGCCAAAGAGCACGTCCCGATAGGCCTCGAGCGTCGGGGCGAAGACCAGCTTCGGCGGGAAGGCGAGGATGTCCTTCTCCGTCTTGAACGAGTTCAGGAAGCTCCACAGGATCGGGAAGGCCCAGGCGGCCATGAACAGGAGCGATATCGCGGCGGCGACCGCGAGCTGCAGGCCGCGTGCGGTCACTTCGCCCTCCTGATCGCAAAGAGCAGGGCGGAGATCGCGACGGTGACGACGAGCAGCGCCACGGCCAGCGCCGAGCCATAGCCCATCGAGAGCTCGGTGAAGGACTTGCGATAGGCGTAGAGGTTCAGGATCTCGGTCGCCGTCCCGGGCCCGCCGCCCGTGACCGTGAAGATCGCCGCAAAGGCCGTCAGCGCGACCATCGTGCGCATGATGATGACCATGACGATGGCGGGGCGAAGCAGCGGCAGCGTCAGTCGCCGGAACCGGGCCCAGGCATGGGCGCGGTCGAGACGCGCGGCCTCGTAGATGTCCTCGGGCAGGGCCGCGAGGCTCGCGAGCAGCACCATGAAGGCGAAGGGCGTCCACTGCCAGGTGTGGATCACCACCACGGAAATCAGGGCGAGCGTCGGATCGCCGAGCCAGTTCTGGCTGCCGAGCCCTGCCGTGATCGAGAGGTAATCCACCACCCCGAATTCGGGGGCGAGCATGAAGGTGCGCCACACCATGCCGACCACAGCCGGCGAGAGCACGACGGGCAGGATCGCGACGAACCGAAACAGCGCCTGGCCGCGCTTCATCTCCATGACGAAGAGCGCGAGCGCGAGCCCGATCACCACCTGAAGGACGACCGTGCTGCCCGTGTAGATCAGGCTGACGAGCAGCGACCACCAGAAGCGGCTGTCGGCGAGCAACTCCCGGTAGTTCGCAAGCCCCACATAGCCGTCCATGAACGGCATCGCGAGGTCCATGCGCTGCGCGCTCGTCCAGGCGAGATAGAGCAGCGGGAAGGTGGTGGTCGCGACCAGCGCCATGAAGGCGGGCGCGAGAAGCGCCGCCGCGAAGCGGCGCTCGCGCGCGGCATGGGTCCTTGCGGGACTGTGCTCCACGGCCGTGACGGAGAAGGAGCGCGCAGGCGCGCCTGTGGTCGCGGAGCCCGCCACCTTAGCCGCGCATCATCGGCTCGATGCGCCGCTGCGCCTCGTCGAGAGCAGCCTTGGGACTCGCCTGTCCGGCGAGCGCCGACTGGACTGCGGTCGCGACGGTGTCGCCGATCGCCGGCCATTGCGGCACGCGCGGACGCCAGTCCACATCCGTGTCCTGCTCCAGCGAGGCGAGCGTCGCCTCGACGAAGTTGTCGCCGAACTTGCGCATCAGCTCGACATAGGCGGGGTCCTTCCAGAGCGAGGTCCGGTTCACGCCGGAGCGCTTGGCAGGCCCGGCGAAGAGATGGGCGGTGCGGGCCTGCGTCTCTGCGCTCGCTGCCCACTGGATAAAGAGCCAGGTCGCCCTCTTGCGCTTCTCGGAGAGAGCCGCGTTGATCGGAAAGCCCCAGTTCCAGATGGAGGTCACGCGCTTGCCGGACGGACCCGTCGGCCAGCGCGCATAGGCAACCTTGCCGATGACCTTCGACTTCTCGGGATTATTCACGACCGATGCAGAGGAATGCGCGTCGACATAGCTCGCGAGCGTTCCCTGCGAGAATGCGTCCGCGATGTCCGGCCAGTTCCAGTTCTGGGCGGCGGCAGGCGCGAAGCGCTTCATCACGTCGATGTACCAGGCGAGCGCCGCCTCGGCCTCAGGGCCGTTCACGGTGAGCTTGCCGCCCTTCATCCACTCGCCGCCGAACTCGCGGAAGAGGGAGGAATAGATGTAGACGTTCTGGCCCGCTCCGGCGACGCCGCGCAGCGCCGTCCCCCAAACCCGGTCGTTCGGCGCGTGCACCGCGGCCGCGTTCTGCACGAACTGCTCGAGGGTGTCGGCCGCCTTCAGGCCCTTGGCGTCGTAGAGATCCTTGCGCAGGACCTGGAGGGTGACCTCGCCGTCATAGGGCATGCCGAGCAGCTTGCCGTCCAGGCTGTTGGCCGAGCGCCAGGCCGGCACGATGTCATCGGCTTTGAACCAGGCAGCGTCCGTCAGCGAGCTGTCCTGCAGGTACTTGTCGAGCGGCTCGACCCATTGGTTCGCGTTGTAGAGCGCGTAGTACATCGGGTCGGCGGCATGCGTTGCGTAGGTCGCCGTCTTCGACGTCAGGTCGATGACGCTTTTCTGCCGGATCTGCGCCGGCGGGATCTTCTCGAAGCGGACATTGATGCCCGTCAGCGCCTCGAATTGCGGCTGCAGCGCGATGAGATTGTCGAAATAACTCGCCGGGATTACGGCGACCGTGATCGCTTCCCCGGCGACCTGCCGCCAATCGATCTTCGCGGCCCGGTACGGGGCGAGATCCGCCTCCTGGGCGGAGGTCGCACCGATCAGGCCGGGCGAGGCGAGCGTGATGGAAGACACGGCGCCAGCCTTCAGCATTCCCCTACGCGTGAGCTCGATGCGCATTCCGTCTCCTCCCATGTTGTCCGGCTTAGAAACCGGTTGTTAGAACATTCGAGACTTTGTTATAACCAGTCAACCTCAGCACGAACCTGCCCATCGAACGAGGTCGGAACCGAGATGAGAGGTTTCAGACTCGAGATCGTCAAGGCTTGGCGACAGCTACGGGACCCGTATCGGCCCGAGTTGCACTACATGCGGGGTCCTGGGCCGCGCTGCAGGGATCGCGAACGGGAGAGAACTGCCGAGGTCTCGCTGTCCCGTAACGAAACTCCGTCGAGCCGCATCTCACAAGACACTCTCCTGCCGACCTGAATGGCGCGGCAGAGCGGGTCGCATGGGGGGAGCTACAGAACGTGATGAACCCAGCAACCCCGCGACGGTTTGGTCCACTTCGTTGAACCACCCGCGACCAACCGGCGCTCCAATGAGGGTACCTTGCGCCGCCGCTCTGCTTCGGCCCTGCGTTTGTTTCAGGTGAGAGAACCCTGAAAGCGCGCACAGCCGTCCTCCCTTCAAACCTACGGCTTGAGGTCCATCTCGATGCGGACGAAGTCGCCCCGGTAGGTCACCTCTCCGAGATAGATGACGCGCCCCTCGAAGGTCGTGAACACGCGCCGGACCTCGGCAACCGGTGCACTCAGCGGGATGTCGAGGAGCCGAGAGACATCGAGATCGGCCGAGCCGATCGTGAAGGTCTGGCGCGCGCGGGCGATGCGGGGCTCTCGCATTCGCGCGAGAAGCGGAATCACGACCTCGTTCCTGAACCGCTTCGGATGGCGTCGGAACACGGTCTCATCGAGATAGATCGAGATCACGCAATAAGGCTGGCCTGCCCGAGAGTGAAGGCGGCGCATGAAGACGTAGCGCTCGGCCGGCGTTCCGTCAGCGGGCGTGAGCAGCGGCTGCGCGCTGGATTCGGCGAGGTTCAAGATTTCGGGGGACGTGTCCCGGTATACCTCTGCGAGCGCCGACAGGCTGGTCTCGACACGAAGCCACCGGTCCTCGGCCGGCACCGCGGTGACGAAGGTCCCAAGCCCCTGCCGCGCCTCGACGAGACCCTCCCGGACCAGGATCTCAACCGCTTGCCGGACGGTGACGCGGGACACGCCGAACTCCGCCGCGAGCGCGTCGTTGGTCGGCAGCTTCGTGTCCCGCTGCCACGTTCCGCGCGCGATGCGCTGGCGGATGCTATCCGCAATCCGCGCGTATTTGGGGGAGTGCGCCTCGGCCGAGGAGAGCATCGTCCCCTCCTTGCTCAGACCGCTTGCAGCTCGAGACGGCGCGGGGACGCCACACCTGCGGCGGAGAGGATGTGATACGCGCCCTTCTCCCCAATCATCAGCGACGCCGCGTTCGTGTTGGCCGAGGTCACGATCGGCATCGCCGAAGCATCCACCACGCGCAAACCGTCGGTGCCGCGAACCTGCATCTCCGGGTCGAGCACGGCGTTCTCACCGCCCATCCGGCAGGTCCCCACGCAGTGGAACACGGTGCCGCCGGTGTCCCGGGCGAACTCCCAAAGGCCCGCCGCGTCGCCGGCTGCCGGACCGGGGAGGACCTCCTCCGCCCACAGATCCCGGAAGGCTGGCTGGTGGAAGATGTCCCGCAGGATCTCGAGGCCAGCAACCATTGTCTTTCTGTCGATCTCCTCGGCGAAGTAGTTCGGGGCTATGCGTGGGGGCTGAAGCGGATCGGCCGAGCGGATGTCCACACGGCCGCGGGATGCCGGGTGGCACTGCCAGACCGAGGCAGTGAAGCCCGAATAGCGGTGCAACGGCTCGCCGGGCTTGTCGACGGACAGCGGCATGACGTTGAACTGCACGTCCGGCCTTCCCCCGACGGCGTGCCTCGTGCAGGCCGCCCCGCCGACCTGCCCGGCACCGACCGTGAGCGCACCGCCGCGGTTCAGCAGCCATCTCGCGCCCATGCCGGCGAGCTTCAGCGGATTCCTGATCTCGTCGTTGAGCGACAGCCTGCGCTTGAGGCGGACGATGGCGCGGGCTTGGTAGTGGTCCTGGAGATTGGCGCCGACCTCCGGCTGGTCCACCAGGACCGGGATGCCGAACCCCCTGAGTAGGTCCGCCGGACCGATGCCGGAGAGCTGGAGGATTTGCGGGGATTGCAGGGCGCCGGCGGACAGCACGACCTCGCTATCTGCCGCTGCCCGATGGATCTCCCCAGCCAGCAGGTACTCGACCCCGACAGCCGTGCGGCCCTCGAAGAGAACGCGCGTGACATGAGCTTGTGAGATGAGCGTAAGGTTCGGGCGAGCGCGGCGGATCGGGTGGAGGAAGGCTGCCGCGGAACTCGCCCGCCAACGCGAGCCGATGCTCAGCTGGTAGCGGCCGACGCCATAGGTCGATTCGGCGTTGAAGTCGGGATTGAACGGTAGGCCGGACTCCATGCCGGCCTGCAGCCAGGCTTCGCAGGCGAGGTTGGCGTTGCGGAGGTCCGAGACCTCCAACTCGCCGAGGCCGCCATGATACTGGCTGTCTCCTCCCCGATAGCGCTCATACCGGCGGAAAAAGGGAAGGACCTCGTTGTAGCTCCAGCCCTTCGCGCCGACCGACGCCCAATCGTCGAAATCCTCGTGCTGGCCGCGGATGAAGATCAGGCCGTTGATGGAGGATGAGCCGCCGACCACCCGGCCGCGCGGCCACACGATGGCGCGCCCGCCCGTACCCTCGCTCGGCTCCGTCTCGAACAGCCTGGAGAACCGCGTATCGTAGATCGTGCGGTAGTAACCGACTGGCAGCTTGAGCCAGAAATTGCGATCAGAGCCTCCCGCCTCGATCAGCAGGACCTTGCAGGCTGAATCCGCCGAGAGGCGGTTCGCAAGCAGGCAGCCGGCTGATCCCGCGCCGACGACGATGTAGTCGTACCCGGCGCTCATTAGAGGGTCCGCCAAGCAGCGAGGACGTCGAGGTTGGGCACGAAGCCGAGGCCCGGCTCCTCTCCGAGCGCCACCTTGCCCTCCCGCGGCTGCGCGGCCGGGCCGCAGCACAGGTTCCGGAGCGGATTGTCGTTGATATCGACCTCCAGCATGCCATCTCCACCGATGCCGGCCAGGAGGTGGGCGGAGGCAAGGAGGCCGATGCCGCCGCCGAGGTAATGCGGACAGAACCGAAGCCCTTCCTCCCGGATTCGCCGCGCTACGCGCGAAGAGAGCGAGATACCACCCCATTTCGCGAGATCCGGCTGCACGGTGGCCAGTACCTTCGCCCGGAACGCCGCTTCATACCCGCCCTCGCCGACGATGTTCTCGCCGGCTGCCAACGGCACCCCCGCCCGCGCCAAGGTTGCCCATTCGCTCCACGGCCGATCGGCCCGGATAGGCTCCTCGAGCCAGCCGAGCACCGCCTCGGCGAGCCTGGGTAGCCGCCGCGAAGCCTCCTCGGCCGTCCAGGCCTGGTTCGCGTCGACGGCGAGAAACAGCTCGCCCACCTCGCGCCGGATCGCCCGGATATTGGCGAGGTCGGCTTCCTCATCGAAGCCGACCTTCAGCTTGAAGGCCCGATGTCCCGCGGCCAGCGCGCGCGCCGCCGTCTCGGCTGAACCCGTCGGGTTGATGCCGCTCGCATACACCCGGATCTCCGGGCTGGTGCCGCCCAGCATGCGCCAGAGCGGCTGCCCGGCGCGGCGGGCGTGGAGATCCCAATGCGCCGTGTCGAGCCCGGCAATCGCTTGGGCGAGCGGCCCGTATTCCCCGGTCTGGATCGCGAGCACGGCCACTTCTTCGCTCAGCTTAGGGTAGAGCCCTCCCGCAGCCCCGACTTCCCGGCCGACCAGCAGCGGGCCGAGGAGGTCCGTCACGAGCCGCGCCCGGTGCTCCGCCCCGACCGACGGGAAGTTGCACCAGACCTCGCCCCAACCGCTCGCGCCGTCGCTGTCAGTGATCCGCACAAACACGGCCGGACGGTCGATCATGCGCCCGAAGGACGTCACCACCGGCGTGGCAAGCGGGTAGCGGTAGCAGAACGCCTCGACGGTGCGGATGGTGGCAGAGGGCATGACGTGTCGTCCAAGCGCCGGTCTCGACATCGGCGCGTGTTGTCAGGTCGTCTGGTTTATAATACGACCGTCTGCAAAGGAAGGGCGATGGGCGGAACGCGGCGAGGATGATCGGCGGCATCAAGCGTTCCGTTTTGATCGCCGTGCCGTGGCTCGCCATCCTCGGCGCCTGGTACACGGTCCGGGCGAGCGGGCTCGTGAGCCCCGCCCTGGTCCCGGCGCCGCATGCGGTCGCCGAGCGCTTCGTCGACCTCCTCCTGAACAAGGGCCTGCTCTACGACATCGCGGCGTCCACGCAGCGCGTGTTCATCGGCGTCGCGGTCGGCATTGCTCTGGCGGTGCCGGTCGGGTTCCTGATCGGCTGGTTCCGCTCGGCTCGGAGCTTCGCCGATCCGCTCGTCAACTTCTTCCGTGCGTTGCCGCCGATCGCGCTGATCCCGCTCGTGATCGTCTATTTCGGCGTGGACGAGCCGGCGAAACTCGTCATCCTCATCTACGCCTCGTTCTTCTCCGGCGTCATCGTCATGTACGAGGGCGTGTCGCAGACGAATCCCCTCTTCGTGCGCGTGGCCCGGACGCTGGGCGCGACCTCCACCGAGATCTTCGGCAAGGTGATCGTGCCGCTCACCGTCCCGCATATCCTCACGGCGCTGCGGGTGGCGCTCGGCGTATCCTGGGCGACGCTCGTCGCCTCTGAGCTCGTCGCCGCGCAGCGCGGCCTCGGCGCCATGATTCAGAACGCCTCGACCTATTTCCTCCTCGACGTGATCTATGTCGGCATCATCTGCATCGGCCTGGTTGCGCTCGGGATGGACATAGTGCTGCGTCGCCTGAGCACGCACTTCCTCGCTTGGCAGGAGCGGGTGTCCGCATGAGCGCGGCGATAGAGCCGGTGCCGAACACGCGCGTCCGTTTCGACCACGTCTCGCTGGAATTCCCGACGGCGCGCGGCCCGCTGCGGGTCGTGGACGACGTGACCTACGACATCGCGGACGGGGATTTCGTCGCCGTGATCGGCCCGTCCGGATGCGGCAAGACGACGATGATGAGCATGCTCGCCGGCTTCCACAAGCCGAGCGCCGGGCGCGTTCTCCTCGACGGCCGCGAGGTCGAAGGCCCCGGCCCGGAGCGCGGCGTCATCTTCCAGGAATACGGCGTGTTCCCCTGGCTCACGGTCGAGGAGAACATCGCGTTCGGGCTGAAGCTCAAGGCCAACAGGACGGTCGCGGCCGAGCGCAAGGAGATCTGCCGCCGCTATCTTGATCTCATGGGCCTTTCAGGCTTCGCGCAGGCCTATCCGAAGCATCTCTCCGGCGGCATGCGGCAGCGTCTTGCGATCGCCCGCGCCTATGCGGTGCGGCCGCAGTTCCTTCTCATGGACGAGCCGTTCGGGGCGCTCGACGCGCAGACGCGCTCCAGCATGCAGAACTTGCTGCTGGAAATCCTCACGGTCGAGCGGAAGACCGTGATGCTGATCACCCATTCGGTCGAGGAGGCGATCTATCTCGCGTCCAAGATTGTCATCGTGACGGCGCGCCCGGCGCGGGTGCGCGAGATCATCGAGGTGCCGTTCGGCTATCCTCGCGACGAAGCCATTCACGAACGTCCCGAATTCGGCGAACTGCGCTCGCATATCCGCGATCTCGTGATGAACGAGTACAAGGCCCAGCAAGGCCAGATTAGGCCGGTGTCATTCTCCGAATAGAGACCGCAACAGGGAGGGAAGAATGAAGCGTCGCGATCTCCTCACAGGAACGGCCGGCCTCGTTGCCGGGGCGGCGTTGGCCCGCCCGGCTTTAGCTCAGGCGAAGACGAAACTCCGGGTCGGGTATCTGCATACGCTCGCCGTCGACGGCCAGATCTGGACGGGGATCGACCGCGGCTCCTTTGCCAAGCACGGCCTCGATTTCGAGATGAAGCAGTTCAACACCGGGCTCGAGCTGTTCCAGGCGCTGATCGGTGGCAGCCTGGACGTGCTCGCGACCGGCGCCGTCCTCTCGAACTTCCCCGCGCGCGGCCAGGGCAAGGTCTTCCTGATCAACAACATCGAGGTGGCGACCGCGCAGCTCTGGGTGCGTGGCGATCAGGGCGTGAAGTCCTTCGCCGACCTGAAGGGCAAACGCATTGCGACCGCCGTGGGCACGACGGCCCATGTGTTCCTGGACCGGGCGCTTCGCGCGAACAACATCGACCCCAAAGAGGTCGAGATCCTCAACCAGCCGATGCCGGCCGCCGTGACGGCCTTCATCTCGGGGGCGGTTCCGGCCGTCGCGCTCTGGGTGCCCTTCAACATCACGGTCCGCGACAAGGTGCCCGGCGCCGTCAAGCTCACAGATGCCTCGGCCTATTACCCGCAGGCCGCGATCATCGGCGGGTGGGCGGCGCGTAACGACTATTTCAGCCCCAACCGCCAGGTCCTGGGCCGGATCGCGAAAGGCTGGGCCGACGCGAACGACTACTTCATCGCGAACAGTGACAACGCCCTGAAGGCGCTGCAGGAGAAGCATTACGGCACGGTGCCCCTTACCGACCTGCAGGAGCAGTTCAAGGCGCAGAAGATGTTCACGTCGAGCGAGTGGCGGAAACTCTACAGTGACGGCACGGTCGCGAACTGGCTCCAGCAAGCGACCGACTTCTTCATGGCGAACGCCGGCGTGAGCAACGGCCTCAAGGCAGCGGAGTACTTCGACAATAGCGTTTACTTGGATGCGACGGGCTGAAATGTCGAACGAGGACACGGCTGCTCGGGCGCCTCAGTTTCGCAGGGCTGCCGGTCAAGCCCGTGGGCTCCCGCAAAGCGAATTCGAACCCGGCGGAATCTGAAGTCACGCCCCGGTATCCTCCAGCGTTCGGCGGCGTCCGGCCAGCTACGGACCTTGCGGCGGGATCGCTGCGCCGTGTCCAGAAGGTCTGCCTTTCGGCGCCGAGCCGATGTCAGCTTCTGGGCAAGAGTTTGTTCGATTGGCCCGCTTTCCACCCTTCTACGACATTTGCCTATTACGCGGTGTGTCCGCTTTGGAGCGGGCTGCCGGACCTGCTGGATGGCCGGGTTGGGCGCAAAGCCGAAGGTCCGCTTCTCGGCGAAGGCTCAATGTCGGCTCGCCACCCATGACGGACCTTGCGAGAGGGCGTCGCGCTGCCTCTCAGCTCGTCGTATGGTGATCGAAGCCTTCGATGTCGAGCTACCTAGCTGTGGCGGCGAATAGCCCTTGAGATTGCTGATGACGCTCGTGCTGACGCAGGTCATCTGCGTGCTATGTAGTGTCGCCCTCATAGCCATCTTCGGCTTCGACCGACAGACCGCCGCGTTCATAGTTTTGGGAGGGTTCGCCGCCGTCCTGGCCTTTGCCCTAGGTCGCGCGCGCTTGAGAGCCCGCAACAGGGGCGGCAACCGCAATGCGGCGGCGGGCGACAACCTGGACTGATCTAGTCTTAGCTGAAGGCTCACGGGTTGGCACGACCACTCCCGGTCTCGTCCGCTTTCCACCCAACAGTCAGGCGCGGCAGGGGAAGGCCTTGTGGAGCGCCGGGGTGACTGTGATCAGAACCGGCGGGTCGAGACTTCCGGGGTTCGCGCGAGCGTAGTCAACGAACACACGCACAACGTCCCCAACCGTCGTCGTGCGCCCCAGGCACGGGCCGATCACAGGCCTCTTCGTCTCGCTGTCGATCATCAAGTACAGATCTCGGACACCCCCATGTAGCCAAGACACATTCTTGCATCGGGGTCAGGTGGTATCGACGTGCCGTCCCTAGCCTGCTGAAGGTGATTTTGCAGGGCCTCACACTTAGCGAGCATGTAACGCCCGGTCTGCTCACGCGCAGGTTGCGCTGACGCGCTGAAGTTCAAGCAGACCATCAAGAAGGCGAGCCGCAGTCCGTTCATGACTTTCCCCTAGTCTCGTAAGTTCGCTTTCCAGCCATTGCGGACCACTGCTACAAGTGGCTCGAAGCCAACTTGATCCGCGTCAGGCATGCCCACCCGTTTCGAGGCCGACAATCCCTGGGGTATTTTGCTGACCATGGCGTTGTTCATGCTGGCCATGACTATGACGCTTAGGCATTGGAACAGGGCTTCGGCGCAGCGCACGGGCCGAGTGTCGGAGCGGGTATCGAGTACATTCCTAGTCGGGTACTCTCGGTCGGGCTACATGGAGTTGGGAAGGCAGCAGCTTGGTTGACCCTTTCCATCTGCATCATTCGCGTCGATCTGGTTGATCTCTCGGTAGGCTTGGCTCCCGACCGTCCGCTTTCCACCTATTCCGTTGAAAAAGTCGGATCGGAGCCGATCGCGGCCGTCGTGAGCGGCAGATTACTTATCTCAGGGAGAAACGTGCTTCTCTCGTGCGTGCTCCCCGGGAGGCAGAAAGAGAAGGTCCTTCTATTTTACCGCCCGATTTTTGTTGACGGTTTCGGGCCGCTTCGAGTTTTTCAACGGAATTCACCCGGAGCGGACCTACGGCACGGCCGCGCTTTCACTATCAACGTCGGAGCCGCGCGCGGGCACGCTTGGCGAGAGGCCCTGCCTCGCTAACCCAATCCTCTTGAATGCCGTCGTTCTCACGACCGTTGCTTCAGGTACCGCGAGAGGCGCCAGCCGGTCAGGGTCCAGCCCCGCCAGCCCGCCATGGCGGCAGCCTCTTGAGAAGCCATGGTGTCACGCCAGCGAAGGACATCCTCTGCAAAGGCTCGCGGGCGAGCGGTCAGGTAGCGATCCACGGCCGGGATGGCTTGCGAGCCCAAGCTCATCGCGTAACGCACGTCGAATGGCTGCTCGCCCGTTCCGAGGTCGCTGCTGTGGGCGACGTTGTAGTCGCTGACCAGCGCGGGGACGTTTACGAGCGCGAAGATGTAGAGGACGCTCGCGAGACCGAGCCCGTTCGCGCCGAGGAGCCACGCGTTTGACCGCTTCATCTTGATCCTGGCTACGATGAGAACGAGGCCAACCCCGACGAGCCCCATCCAGGCGAACGCGGCGAGGCGCGTGACGGTAAGCGAGTAGGTCGCGACGTAAAGGTCGAGGCGCAACATCGACGAAACGACAAGCAAGACGTTCTGGCCGATCCACAGGAACACGAGGCTGCGTATGGCTGGCGAGCGCTCGCCCGCGCTGCCAGGGGCCATGGCGACCAGGACGAAGCCGCCCGCGAGCAGCGCGGTGAAAATCAGCGGGTAGGCGCCCCGATGGGCATACGCGGCGTAGCTCATGCCGTCCGGTAGCTTCACCCCACCCCACAGATAGGTGAGATCGAGGACGGTCTGCACGCTGAAGAGCAGGTTGAAGAGGATCAGAGACCGCCGGATCGTCGCTTCATCCAGGAAAGGGCTCGGCCCCAACGCCTCAGAGGGCTCCGGCGTTACGACCTGCGGCAGACCGCTGGACAAAGACGACGCAGCGCGTGGGCGCACCGCGATGAACGCCCACGTGAGCGACAGCAGGAGCGTCCACACGAGGAGGCGGTTGATATCGATGTTCTTGATGAGAGTGGACCACTCGAGACCCGAGACCCAAACCTCGATGAGCGGATTGGCGGAAGCGAACAGGAACGCGAACACGCCGCACAAGGCGACCGGCACGGTCCAGCTGACATGGGCGTTGAGGACGCGCCACGAACCCCGGTCCGAGCCGCCGCGCAATCGGCAGTACAGGTCAGTGAGCAACCGCAAGGGGCCGATGGCGATGAGGCGAAGCGCCGACCCGAGCATAACGCAGCTGCTTGGCGCGGCACCGTTGATGACGAGCGTGGTGAAAAGGGCCAGGCCAGTTACGGCGATCAGGCAGGAGAGCGCGTCTACCGACTTCAGCAATGGCAGTAGGCCCGCCACGAGGAAGCCGATCGCGAGGACACGCGTGCGTCCTCTCGCCTGCACGACGTTCCCGGCCACGACGCCGGCCGCGAGGACGACAAGGAAGAGAGCGACCGATATCCCGACCGCATGCCCGTAGAAGAGCCAATCGCCAACGGCTGTTGCCGCAGCAGCAAGCGCGAGCTTCGGGGCGCGCTCGGGACGTGCCGTCAGAAGAGGGATCGCGATGGTCATACGACTCGCCTTGAAAGGAAGAGTACAACGGGGCCGGCACGGTGCGGCGGGAACGGATCAGGCCGCGGCAGCATCGATCAGGCCCCCGAAACGTCGTTCGCGTCGCCGGAAGGCCGTCACTGCGGCGGCAAGCTCGCGCGCCCCGAATTCGGGCCAGGGACAGGCTGTGAAGTGCAGCTCCGCGTAGGCGCTCTCCCACAGGAGAAAGTCAGACAGGCGCTGCTCGCCGCCTGTGCGGATCAGGAGGTCGACATCGCCCGCCCCCGAGGAACACAGCCGTTGCGAGATGCCTGCCCGGGTCAGATCGTCCTCGCGAGCTGCCAGGCGGGCGGCGTCCAGGATCGCGTCTCGGCCCGAATAGTCGACCGCAATCCGCAGATGCAGGCCTTCGCCTCCGGCAGTGGCGACCTCGGCTCGCCCGATCGCCTCCGGCAAGCCCGGCGGGAGCCTGTCGCGCCGGCCGACGACGCTCAACCGGACCCCTTTCGCCGCGAGGCGCCTGGTCTCTCGTGTCAGGAAGTGGCGCATCAGGCTCATGAGCGCCGCGACCTCCGCCGGCGGCCGGCGCCAGTTGTCGACCGAGAAGGCGTAGAGCGTCAGCGTACCGATGTCCTGTTCAGGCGCGACTTCGACGACGCGGCGCACGGACTCGACCCCGGCCTGGTGACCGGCGGTGCGGGGCAGCCCGCGGGACGTCGCCCAACGCCCATTTCCATCCATGATGAGACCGACGTGGATCTTAGGATGAAAAGAACTTTGCATAGCAGAGTATCCAGACAAATTGGGGGGCAGTGGGTTCAGGCGATGCGAGGTCGTCCTGTCACAGTCTCGTCCGCACGGTCGGCCGCATCGGCGTCCCGAACCACCCGCTCAAGGACGGCCAGGTAGTCGACAAACCGGCGCCGGCCAGCCTCAGTCAAGCGGCACGTCGTCAGCGGCCGCTTCCCCTCGTAGCCCTTCACAATCTCTACAAGCCCGGCCTCTTCCAGGATCTGGAGATGCCGGCTCAGGTTGCCGTCCGTGAGCCCACAGAGCCGTTTCAGGTCGGCGAAGGCGAGCGCCTTGCGATGCGCGGCGAGCGAGGTGAGGAGGCCGAGACGCGCCTTCTCGTGCATGATGCGGTCTAGACCACCGTAGGCGAACGGAGCCGGATCCTCACGCGTCGCCATGAGCGTCCTCGGAGGCGAGATGGAGAATGGCGGCGAGCAGGACCTGTCCGACCGCGAAGGGCAGGCCCATGGTCCAGGGCGACAGCACCCGCCCATTGTCTGCGGCGATCATCAACGCCACTAGGCCGGCCACGAGATACCAGGCAGCCCCGTACACGACCGCCTTTGGTAAGACGTGAACCGAGGCGAACAGACCTACCCCCACGAGGATCTGCCAGAGCCCCGGAAGCATCCAAGTCGCCTCCGGCGCGAAGCGGCAGATGACTAGAGCGAGGAGTGCGCCCGCGGCGCTGGCGGGCATGAACCGCTCGACAGCGCTGAAGATCAACTCGTTGGCCAAGCCGGAGTGGTGCCGCCGCGATCGAGCCAGCATCTCGCTTCCGACCAGACCCGTCGCGACGAGCGCAGTCGCGATCCAGCCAGCAAGAAAGACCAGGGGTGCGTCTTTCGGATCTCCGAGCCAGAGCGACTGCGCGGTGGCTGTGACCAGTGCAAGCCCGCCGGTCAGCGACAGCGTCAGTGGTCCGTATCCCTGGAACACGGTCCCCGCCGCGATCTGGTGCCGGATCGAGGCGATGTCAGCCAGGGCCTTATCGAGGTCGCGCATCGGAGCCTCCAAGAACTCTGCATCACAAAGTACCTTGCCGCACAACGAAGTTCAAGCCGCTCGTCATTCCCATCGCTGGACCTTCGGTCACGCAGGCTCTGAGCTACCGGGTACGAGCGCCGACGGCGTTCCGTGCTGGGCCGAATGTCCGCTTCGGAGATAAGGCGGTTTTCGGTCGAATGGCCGCCATGGGCGCGAACCGGCCGTGACGTGTTCTGGCCGAAACCAGAATGACCGCTTTCGGGCGAGCGCAGCAGTAAGCAGACGAAGCGGTCGCGTGACGAGCGGGTCCGCCGCCTCGTAAGAATCGCGCGCTCGCCCGAGTTCCGCAACATCCGCCCGGCAGTTCAAGGGGTAATCGTTCCCGCCCGGGGCTGAGCGCGGGATCGGCGAGCCAGCTAATTTGCACTGAGCAAAGAAGATAATTCCAGTGGCAGGTCTCGTTGCAGAAACTGCTTCGCTACAGCATTTGAAACAAAAAAACGCATACTAATTGATCATCATCACTGCCCCGGGGACGATGGTGCTCTCAAATTGATGGAGGGCATCGTGCTTTGGACAATCGATTATGCCTCTGAGTGGGCGTCTTTAGGGCTGACGGTACGCCGACGATCGGGAACGACCACCTCCTTTTGTCGACCGCTTGTGGGGGTGGCCGTTGCGCTGGTCCTTGCGCTCATGGGTTGGGTCATTGCCGTAGGTCCGGCTGCCGCCCAAGCCTCTTCTGAAGCGCTCGTCACGACCGAGTGGCTGGAGAAGAACCTCGACCAGCCGAAGCTGCGCGTTCTGGAGGTCTCGGTCGAGCCAGGGCTGTTCGAGCGCGGCCATATTCCCGGCGCGCAGAACGTCGTCTGGCATACGGACCTCGTGGAGACCACGGATCGCGACATTGCCCGGCCCGAGAAGTTCCAGGCGCTGGCGCGCCGGCTCGGCGTCGACAAGGACACCACGATCGTCCTCTACGGAGACAACAACAACTGGTTCGCAGCCTGGGGCGCCTGGGTGCTCGCGCAGTACGGCCTCGTCGACAGCGTCAAGCTGCTCGATGGCGGCCGCAAGAAATGGGAAGCCGAGAAGCGTCCGCTCGACACCCGCACGGCCGAGGTCGCGCCCTCGAAGTTCACGGTTGCGGGAACCAAGCCGGGCCTTCGCGCTCGGCTGGCGGATGTCGTCTCCGTCGCGAAGGGCGAGCGGAAGGCGAAGATCCTCGACATCCGCTCGCCTGACGAGTTCTCGGGCAAGATCATCGCGCCGGCTGGCTTCCAGGAGCTCGCGATCCGCGCGGGGCACATCCCCACTTCGGTCAACGTGCCGTGGGCGCGGGCCGTGAATGCTGATGGCACGTTCAAGCCGGTTTCTGAGCTCAAGAAGATCTACGCCGACGTTGGGGTCGATGGCTCCCAGCCGGTGATCACGACCTGCCGGATCGGCGAGCGCTCAAGCCACACCTGGTTCCTGCTGACGCGCCTCCTCGGCTACGAGGCCGCCAATTACGACGGATCCTGGACGGAATACGGCAACGCCGTCGGCGTTCCGATCGCAAACCTTGCCGGCACGGTCTGGGGCGGCAAGTAGGTGAGTTCCGCCGCTCAGCCGCTGCTCCGGGCAAGCCCGGGGCTCGGTGATCTGTCTCCCGTCAGGGCCGCATCCGCCGCCCTGATCGCGGTCGGGCTTGTGTCCGGCGTGTGGCACCTGTCCTCGCAGCCAGGGAGCGGCAAACTCGCCCTCTCGCTCGCGTTCGGCGCGCTCTTCGGCCTCGTCCTCCAGCGCTCGCGCTTCTGCTTCGCGTGCCATTGGCGCGACCTGCTCGACCGCGCCGACCCACGGGGTGTCCTCGCCATACTGGCCGCTCTCGCGGTTGGCATTGCCGGGACCACGGCCGTGATCGGCGGGTGGCTTCCGGATCCGAGCGGGACGCGGCTGCCGCCGGACGCCCATATCGGGCCGGTCGGGCCCGTGCTGGTCCTTGCGGGCCTCGCCTTCGGGGCCGGGATGGCAGTCTCGGGGTCCTGCATCAGCGCGCATCTCTATCGCCTGGGGGAAGGCTCTCCGACCGCTCCCTTCGCCCTGCTCGGCACCGCGGCCGGCTTCGTCCTCGCGTTCTGGACTTGGAACCCGCTTTATCTCGCTAGCGTCTCGGAGGCCCCAGTTCTCTGGTTGCCGCGCTTTCTCGGCTACGGGGGTGCGCTCCTGGCTGCCCTCGGCGTGCTCGCTCTCGCTTCGCTTTGGCTCCTGTGGCGATACCCCGTCCGGCGCGGTCCCGCCGGTGCGACGGTCGAGCCGCTTCGCGCTGTTTTCGTAGAACGCTGGCCAGCCTGGACCGGCGGACTGGCCGTCGGCGCGCTTGCTACCATCGCCTATCTCAGGGTCGGACCGCTCGGGGTCACCGCTGAGATCGGGTCGCGGTCGCGCCAAGTCGCCGGTGAGTTCGGCCTGCTCCCGGCGCGCATCGAGGGTCTCGATACCTTTCGCGGCTGCGCCACGATCGTGCGGGACGCGGTGCTCACGCCGAACGGCCTTTTCGTGAGCGGTCTCGTGCTTGCCTCTCTGGCGGCGGCGCTCCTGGCGGGGCAGTTCCGGCCGGAGCTGCCAAGAAAGGGCCATGTCGCACGAGGATTCGCGGGCGGGCTCCTGCTTGGCTGGGGTGCCATGACGGGGCTCGGCTGTTCGATCGGAACGCTGCTGTCAGGCATCTCGGTCGGGGCCGTTTCAGGATGGGTGTTCGCCGGCGCAATGCTCTCCGGCGCGACCTTGACCACGTCCGCGGGCCGGCGCGCAGGCGTGCTGCCCGGGCCTTGATCACTGAACACGTCCCGCTCCGGCCCTGAGGTTTCGGAGCAGGCCGTTCTAAGGCTGGCAGGCACTTTGGAAAGTTTCGCTCGGGTTTGCCTGCTACAAACAAGCTTGAGCATTCCCAAGCGAACGTTGGTGGAGCCGTCTATGACAGAGGTGCTTGCTCGTCGAGCTTTCCTGAAGGGTTCGGCCGCTTTCGCGGCGAGCGCCGCAGCAGGCTTTTCCTGCGTCGAGATCGCGAGTGCCGCTCCGATCGCGGTCCCGACCGTCGACAAGCTGACAGTGCGGGTGCTGGTCGACTCGGCACATGACCAGTTCCTGAAGCCCTCCGTCGTCGGCGGTGTTCAGCATCAGCCGCCGGGTTCCGGCCGCGGCGCCGACTACCGCCAGGTCCTGCACAATCAATGGGGGCTGTCGCTCTTCCTGGAATCGCAGCGTCAGGCAGAGCTGCGCACGATCCTCCTCGATTTTGGCTACAGCGCCGATGCGCTCCTCAACAATATCGGCATCCTGAAGGTTGACCCGACCAAGGTGGATGCCCTGATCGTTAGCCACGGCCATCACGACCATTATGGCGGACTGAACGGCTTCCTGGACAAATATCGAAGCGCTCTTGCGCCCGACCTCAGGCTCTTCGCCGGCGGCGAGGACAACTTCTGCCATCGGGTCAGTCCCGCGGGGCAGGGCCAGTTCACGGATTTCGGCCAACTCGACCGGCGCGACCTCGCTGCCCAGAAAGTCACGACGGTGCTCTGCGAAACGCCGACCGTCATCGCGGGCCACGCCTTCACGACGGGGCAAATCAAGCGCCGCTCGATCGAGCGCATCCTGCCAAACACCTTCGTCGAGCGGGGCGTGAAGGACGGGCTCGGCTGCAATGCCGATCATTACAGCCCGGCCGAGCTCGCGGGTAAGATCATCCCGGACGAGCATGTCCACGAGCACGCGACCTGCTTCAACGTGAAGGGCAAGGGACTCGTGGTCATCAGCTCCTGCGGCCATGTCGGGATCGTCAATTCGGTGCGGCAGGCGCAGGAGGTCTCAGGTATCGAGAAGGTGCACGCGATCGTCGGCGGCTTCCATCTTGGCCCGGCGCCCAAGGACTACCTCACGCAGGTCGTCGCGGAGGTGAAGAAGCTACAGCCCGACGTGGTCGTCCCGATGCATTGCAGCGGGCTCAACTTCGCGCTCGAGGCGCAGGCGCAGATGCCGGAGAACGTGCTCGTACCGACCACGGGCAGCCGCCTCATCTTCGGAGCCTGACCGGGGTGGCTGCGCGGCAGGGCAGGGGAAGGCGCGATCTGGCCATAGCGGCGGCGCTTGCGATGCTGGTGCTCGGCGTTCCTGATCTATCGCTCGGCGCGGACGAGGCTGCGAAGCGGCGCTCGGCTGCCGAACTCATGGACATCCTGATGTGGAACCGCGAGCCGGTCGGTGGGCCGTTCGCCCTCACGGAGCATACCGGGCGGGCCCGCACGGACGCCGATTTCCGCGGCAAGCTCATGCTCGTCTATTTCGGCTTCACGTTTTGCCCGGACATCTGCCCGACGGATCTGCAGGAGATGTCACGCGCCGTGAACCTGCTCGGGCCTGCCGGCGACGAGATCCAGCCGATCTTCATCACGCTGGATCCCGAGCGTGACACGGCGCAGCACCTCGCCACCTACGTGGACCTCTTTCATCCGCGGCTCGTCGGATTGACGGGCAGCCAAGCGGCGACCGAAGAGGTCGCGGACGCCTATCGGGTCTACCACCAGAAGGTTGCGACCGGGCCGAACGCCTATACGGTCGATCACAGCGCGTACGTCTATCTCATGGACCGTGAGGGTAGGTATCTCGGCTTCTTCCCGCCGAACACACCGGCCGAGCGGATGGTGACCACCATCAAACCGCATGTGGATGGACGGTAGACGCCAGCTTCGCTGACGCTCACCCAAACAGCCCGGGTGGCCGCGCTGATGGTCTGGCCACGGCTGCTCCGGAGGTCGCGGTCAACATCGCCAGCGTGACAGGTTGGACGAATGAGCAGTCTCCTGCACGGTGGTCGTGCCGTACCGAAGTGACTCGGTCGATGCTTCTCGGGCTGTCTGCTTTCGGCGGCTCGAAGCTGCTGCTGAATGACCGAGTCGGGGGCGGAGCAGTCGCGACCAGAATCTGGCCGAAAGCAGAACGGCTGGTGTCGGACGGGCCAGGCTCAGAGCAGACGTTTGCTCCCGGGCAGATGCCGCGCGCTTTGCCGAGGAATGGGACTCGGCAACTTAGCAAGGAGCGCGACTGATCACGGCAGAGCGCACCGTGTCCAGCCGTGTTCAGGCCTGAGCGGGGCAGGTCTTCGGGCTTGAGCTTGGCCGGAGCCGGCGACCTCGCGACCCAATGCTGCCCCGATGAGGAGGATTGCAGGCCGCCGCTCCGGCAGTTGTAGGCCCTCGACGATGTCCCTGAGCCGAGCTCTGAATTGCACTTCCTCGGGCCGCGTCACGTCTGCAATCGCAGCCACGGGAGTGTCCCCTGACAAACCTGCATCGATAAGCTTGCGCGCGAGTTGCGGGCCGGTACGCCGTCCCATGTAGATCACCAGCGTGGACTGCGGATCGGCAAGGGCCCCGATGTCGAGATCGGCGGGCAGGTCTCCCTGCCGGTCATGACCCGTCACGAACTGAACCCGCTGGGCATGGTCGCGGTGGGTCAGCGAGACCCCAAGCGAAGCCGCGGCCGCGCTCGCGGTCGTCACGCCTGGGACGACCCTGACAGGCACGCCAGCCTCCCGGCAGGCCTCGATCTCCTCACCGCTGCGGCCGAAGATCGAGGGATCCCCGCCTTTCAGCCGGACCACCCGCTCGCCGGCGAGCGCGAGATTGGCAAGGAGGGATGAGATGTCCTCCTGGCGGCAAGCGGCCCCGTGGCCCTCCTTGCCAACATGGATGCGCCGGGCCTCGCGGCGCGCGAGCTCGAGCACGCCGGGCGTGACGAGGCGGTCGTAGACGATGACGTCGGCCGCCTGCAACTCGCGCATCGCCTTGAGCGTCAGGAGCTCCGGATCGCCCGGTCCCGCGCCGACGATCACGACCTCGCCGATCCGGCCGCCTCTGCCCGGCCCGGCCGCAATCGAGCGGGCGAGGCGTTCAAGTTCGGCTGCATGGCCGCCCTCGGGAAGACCTGTCCGGAAGGCGCGATCGACGAAGCCCTCCCAGAATACTCGTCGATCGGTCCGGCTAGGCAGGAACGTCCTGAGCCGCTCGCGATAACCCTTCGCCTTCCGCGCCCAAGAGGCGAGCGAGGCCGGCACGACGGCCTCGATCCGGCGCCGGATCGCCTGGCCGAGGATGGGAGCGGCACCGTCGGTCATGATGCCGATCACGACGGGCGAGCGGTTTACGATGGTGCCGAACTGGAAGTCGCAGAATGCTGGATTGTCGATGACGTTGATCAGGAGCCCGCGCCCGTGCGCCGCCGCGCGGAGGCGGGCTGCTTCACCAGCATCCGCCTCGTCCGCGACGACGATGGTCGCGCCATCGAGATCCTCCGGGCGCCAGTTGCGGCGGTGGAGGGTGATGGCGCCGCCACTCGAACCCGCTAGTGCAGCGAGGTCCTCGTGCGGCTCCGCCGAGACCACGTCGAGGCGCGCGCCGGCCGCGGCGAGAAGCTCCGTCTTCCACACGACGGGCTCGCCGCCGCCGACCAGCAGCACGCGTCGTCCCGCGAGATCGAGGAAAATCGGCAGCTTGGCGAGTGCCGCCAGCCGCGGGGCACGGGTCTCGGCGGGAGCGACGGTCGGAATCATGGGAAGGTCCAAGCAAGCGGCGCGCCGGTTGGGGGCAGCCGCTCAGGCCGCCTTCAGCAGCCCCAAAGCCATCATGGAAGTGGCGGCCGGCCTCGGTCTTGGCGGCGAAGCCCGCCCGGATGACGATGTGGCCAAAGCGCTCGCCCCATTTCTGCATTGCGACGTGCTCTTGAGGAGCAACTGCCATCATTCTGGTCCAAGGGATCGGATCGCCTTTGGAGGGGATCGTACGGGCGTTCCCGCCGAGCAGGCCCGCCCTCCGGCGGCATTGGTATGTCGATTGCAGAATGGCGGTGTTCTTTGTCGCCGCGAGCGAATGCCCGAGCCCGACCTCACCGTTGCCGTCGTCGACCCTAACCCGGCACGAGCGGCCATCCTGGAAGAGGGTCTGAGGGGCGCGGGCGTCCGGAACGTCGTCGTCATCCCCGACACGGCCGGCCTGCTGTACCGCCTGAGCGAGGTGGATGCCGACGTCGTGGTCATCGACCTCGAGAGCCCCAGTCGCGACCTGCTCGAGCAGCTATTCCACGTCTCGCGCTTGGTCGAGCGGCCTGTAGCCATGTTCGTGGACCAGTCGGACGCATCCATGATGCAGGCTGCGGTCGATGCCGGCATCTCGGCCTATGTCGTCGATGGGCTGCAGAGCGACCGCGTGAAGTCGATCGTCGATGTCGCCATTCTCCGCTTCAACGCCTTTGCCCGTCTCCAGCGCGAACTGGAGGATACGAAGAGCGAGCTCGCCGCGCGCAAGACGATTGAGCGCGCCAAGGGCCTGCTCATGAAGGCGAAGAACCTGACGGAGGAGGAGGCCTATGCGCTGCTGCGCCGGAAGGCCATGAACGAGAAACGCAAGATCGCCGACATCGCCCAGGCGCTCGTCACGAGCGCGGAGCTCCTGCAGTGAAGGAGGTCCTCGTGGGCTATATCCCCCTGACGGATGCGGCCGTCCTGATCGCCGCCGCGGAGCTGGGCTTCGCGGCCCAGTACGGCTTGACGATCCGCCTGCAGCGCGAGGCATCCTGGGCGACGCTCCGCGACAAGCTCGTCCTCGGTCATGTGGACGCCGCGCACCTCCTTGCTCCGCTCGCGATCGCAACCCGGCTCGGCCTTCCGCCGGGACCAATGTCGCCGCTCGTCGCGCCCTTCGCGCTTAACCTGAACGGCAACGCCGTCACGGTCTCGTCGGTGCTCTGGAGCGCGCTCGAGATCGAGGACAACGCGGGCGTGATGAGGGTTGCGGAGGCGCTCGAGCGCCTCGTGCGCCGGCGCAGGCTTGCCGGGGAGGAGCCGCTGACGTTCGCGACGGTCTTCCCCTATTCCACGCACACCTACCTGCTGCGTTCCTTTCTTCGTATGGGCGGGATCGATCCGGATGCCGACCTCCGCATCACGGTCGTGCCTCCTCCCTTCATGGTTGAGGCCCTCGAGAGCGGCGCCGTCGACGGGTTCTGCGTCGGCAGCCCCTGGAACAGCGTCGCCGTGCAAGCACGCCGGGGCCGAATCGTGGCGCTGGGCTGCGAGATCGTCGCCGATGCCCCGGAGAAGGTGCTCGCCTGGCCGGAAGGGCGGATCCCGGCTGCGACCGCGGCAGCCCTTCTTCAGGCCCTCACGGAGGCGGGCGCCTGGTGCGCGGCCCCGGAGAACCGGACCGAACTCGCCTCGCTCCTCGCGGCCGAGCGGCATCTCGGGGTCCCGGCGCAGCTCATCATGCGCAGCCTCGAAGGGCGGCTCGCCCTTGGCCCGTCCGGCCCGGATCGCTTGGCGCCGCTCTATCTGCGCTTCGGCGGCACGACCCATCGCCACAGCCTGGATCAGGGGCGCTGGATTTACGGCCGGATGGTCGAGGCGGGACAGCTCACGCCGAACCCCGATCACGAGCGGGCGCTCGCAGCCTTGTATCGTCCCGATTCTTTCGAGGCGGCTCGGGCTGGCGTCGCACGCGGATGACCACCTGCCACCCGTTTGTGCACCGCATCGAGGCCGATGCTGCAAATATCCGCATGAACTGACGATCGCTTTTGCAGATTTCGACGCTCGTCTTCTGGCGTGTCGACGAGGGCTCAAATAACCTGATCGGGTCATCAACGGCGATGACCCCCAATCAAAGCCGTCAGCAACGCCGCTGAACTGGCCTCCTACAAGTCCCGCCTCAGCGGGACCGACTGGAGTGTCGGTCGGCGGCTTTTCTTTTGGGCCGTGATCCGGACTGGAGCATCACGCATGAGCGAGAAGTTGCGCGATCCGACCCGCAGGGCCGCGCTGAAGGGAGCCGGTGCCGCGCTCGCGCTCGCATCTGCAGCGAGGACTGCCTTTCCGGGCGGCGCTTTCGCGCAGGGCGCCGGGCCGGAGGTGAAAGGTGCGAAGCTCGGCTTCATCGCGCTGACCGACGCCGCGCCGCTCTTTGTGGCCAAGGAGAAGGGCATCTTCGCCAGATACGGCATGCCGGATGTGGAGGTGCTGAAACAGGCCTCCTGGGGCACGACGCGGGACAATCTCGTCCTCGGCGGGGAGGGCAACGGCATCGACGGCGCGCATATCCTCACGCCGATGCCGTATCTGATCACGGCCGGGCGGGTCACGCAGAACAACGTTCCCGTCCCGATGTATATCCTCGCCCGCCTCAACCTCGACGGTCAGTGCATCTCGGTCTCGAACGAGTATCTCGATCTTAAAGTCGGGCTCGATGCCCGGCCGTTCAAGGCGGCTCTCGAGAAGAAGAAGGCCTCGGGCAAGCCCGTCAAGGCCGCGATGACGTTCCCGGGCGGCACGCACGATCTCTGGATCCGCTACTGGCTAGCCGCCGGCGGGATCGATCCGGACAGGGACATCGAGACCATCGTCGTCCCGCCGGCCCAGATGGTCGCGAACATGAAGGTCGGAACGCAGGATTGCTTCTGCGTCTGCGAGCCCTGGAACGACCAGCTCGTCAATCAGAAGATCGGCTACACGGCGCTTACGACCGGGGAACTCTGGAACGGCCACCCCGAAAAGGCGCTCGGCATGCGCGCCTCGTGGGTGGACAATAATCCGCGCGCCGCCAAGGCACTGCTCATGGCGGTCATGGAGGCTCAGCAATGGTGCGACAAGGCCGAGAACAAGGCCGAGCTCGCGACCATTGTGGCCAAGCGCCAGTGGATCAACGTGCCGGTCAGCGACGTCGCCGACCGCATGGCCGGGAAGTTCAACTACGGTACCGGCAAGGTCGTCGAGAACTCTCCGCACATCCTGAAGTACTGGCGCGACCAGACCTCCTACCCGTTCCAGAGCCACGACCTCTGGTTCATCACGGAGGACATCCGCTGGGGCAAGTTCGATCCCGGCACGGACGCCAAGGCCCTCGTCGCCAGGGTGAACCGCGAGGAACTGTGGCGCGAGGCAGCCAAGGAGCTGGGGGTCGCGGTGGCCGACATCCCGGCCTCCAAGTCGCGCGGGAAGGAGACCTTCTTCGACGGCAAGGTCTTCGATCCGGATAACCCGACCGCCTACCTCGCGAGCCTCGACATCAAGCGCATCGCCTGACCCGAGAAGACCCGAGCGTTGGAGCCGGAATCATGAGCACAGCAGCGGTCAAGGCGCCCCTTGCCCCGGCCCGACGCAAGCCGGAGGCCTCGCCCCGCCGGGCTGCGACTGCAGCACCGCCCTTGCAGCGATATCCCGAGGCGCCCGCCGCGACGCGGGCGCCGATCGGACCGAAGCTCGTTGGCGCCGGCAAGGGCGTCGGATCCCGGGTGGTGCCACCGCTCGTGGTGCTCGTGCTCCTGACCCTCGCCTGGGAACTCCTGTGCGGCAGGGCGGGCTCCGGCCTGCCGCCGCCCTCGAGAGTGGTAACCGAAACCTGGGGCCTGATCGTCGATCCGTTCTACGACAACGGCGGCACGGACAAGGGCCTGTTCTGGCACGTCTCCGCGAGCCTCCAGCGCGTCGCGCTCGGCTATGCGCTTGCCGCGGTCGTCGGCATCGCGCTCGGGACGCTGGTCGGCCAGTCGACCTGGGCGATGCGCGGGCTCGACCCGATCTTCCAGGTCCTGCGCACGGTGCCGCCGCTCGCCTGGCTTCCGCTCTCGCTCGCCGCGTTCCGGGACGGCCAGCCCTCGGCCATTTTCGTCATCTTCATCACGGCGATCTGGCCCATCATCATCAACACGGCGGTCGGCATCCGGAACATTCCGCAAGATTATCGCAACGTATCGGCCGTTCTGCGGCTGAACGGGATCGAATTTTTCTGGAAAATCATGATCCCGGCCGCCGCGCCTTACATCTTTACAGGCCTTCGCATCGGCATCGGGCTGTCCTGGCTGGCGATCGTCGCGGCCGAGATGCTGATCGGTGGCGTCGGGATCGGGTTCTTCATCTGGGATGCCTGGAACTCGTCGAAGATCTCCGAGATCATCCTGGCTCTCATCTATGTCGGTCTGATCGGCTTCATGCTCGATCGCCTGGTGGCGCTCGTGGCCAACGTCGTCACCCGCGGCACCAGCGCCCAGTAACGGGAGGGACGAATGGCCTATCTCGACATCTCACAGCTCGGCATCACCTTCTCGCGCGCCGGTGTGAGGAGCGAGGTGCTGCGCGAGGTCGAGCTGAGCGTCGCGAAGGGCGAATACGTCTCCATCATCGGGCATTCCGGCTGCGGGAAATCCACGCTCCTGAACATCGTGGCGGGGCTTCTGAAGGCCTCGACCGGGGGCGTCATCCTGGAGGGCCGCGAGGTGAACGCCCCCGGGCCCGACCGCGCGGTCGTGTTCCAGAACCACTCGCTCCTGCCCTGGCTGACGGTGCGCGAAAATGTCGGCCTCGCGGTTGACAAGGTGTTCGCCGGCCGGAAGTCCCGGGCCGAGCGTCGCGATTGGATCAACCAGAACCTGAAGCTCGTGAACATGCTGCAAGCGGCCGACAAGCGTCCGGCCGAGATCTCCGGCGGCATGAAGCAGCGCGTCGGCATCGCCCGGGCGCTCGCCATGGAGCCGAAGGTGCTCCTGCTCGACGAGCCGTTCGGGGCGCTCGACGCGCTCACGCGGGCGCATCTCCAGGATCAGGTCATGGAGATCCACGCCAGGCTCGGGAACACGATCCTGATGATCACGCACGACGTCGACGAGGCCGTGCTGCTCTCCGACCGCATCGTCATGATGACGAACGGCCCCTCGGCGACCATCGGCGAGATCCTGGACGTGCCGCTCGCCCGGCCGCGCAGGCGGCTCGACCTCGTCGAGGACGCTGCCTACGTCCACGCGCGGGCGGCGGTGCTCGAGTTCCTCTATGCGCGCCACGCCGCTCCGGCGATGGCAGCCTGACCCTCGCCGGATCGGAGCCGCCCTCATGACCGAGCACCTCGTCGTCGTCGGCAATGGCATGGCCTCGCTCCGTTTCCTGGAGCGCCTCGGCCTGCACGCGCCCGGCCGGTTCGACGTGACGGTGATCGGAGCGGAGCCCTGTCCCGCTTATAACCGCGTCCTCCTCTCCGCCCTGCTGGCGGGCGAGATGAGCGAGGCCGAGTGCCGCTTTCGCGACCGCGCCTGGTATTCCGAACAAGGCATCCGGCTCATAACGGGCACGCCCGCTTCCGCCATCGACGTCGCCGAGCGGAGCGTCCGGGTCGGGCTCGACACCATCCGCTTCGACCGGCTCGTGCTCGCGACGGGATCGAGTGCGATCCGGCTCCCGCTTCCCGGGGGGGAACTCGAAGGCGTGATCGCCTTCCGCGATCTCTCCCATGTGGACGCCATGCGCGCCGCAGCCCGGCCCGGCGCCCGTGTCGTGGTGATCGGCGGCGGGCTTCTCGGCCTGGAGGCCGCCTATGGGCTCGCCCGGCTGGGTATCGACACGACGCTTCTCCACGTCATGGATCGCCTGATGGACCGGCAGCTCGACGGGCGGGCCGCGCGCCTCGTGCTGCGCGCCATGGAGGCGAAGGGCGTGCGCGTCCTTCTGGGCGCAAATACCGAGGCCTTCGAGGGCGACGGCCGCATCGAGGCCGTGCGGCTCGCCGACGGCACTCGCCTTCCGGCGGACCTCGCCGTCGTAGCCGTCGGGGTGCGCCCGCTCGCCGATCTGGCGCGCGCGGCCGGCCTCGCGGTCGGCCGCGGGGTCCAAGTCGACGACGGGCTCGCGACCTCCGCGCCGGGCATCTACGCGATCGGCGAATGCGTCGAGCATCGGGGCCAAGTTTATGGCCTGGTCGAGCCGGGCTACGAGCAGGCCGACATCGTCGCGCGCCGCTTCGGCGGGCAGCCGGCCTGCTACGAAGGAAGCGTTCTCGCCACGTCGCTCAAGGTGTCCGGTCTTCCCGCCTTTTCGGCGGGCGAGATCGCGGACGACGCGGCCGGCGAGCCGATCATCCTCTCCGATCCGGCCGCCGGCATCTACCGCAAGCTCGTCCTGCGCGGCGGCCGGCTCGTCGGCGCGCTGCTCATCGGCGACGTCGCCGAGAGCCGCTGGTATCTCGACCTGATCCGCACGGGCGAGCCTGTGGAGTCCTTCCGCAACCACCTGATGTTCGGCCGCGCCCCGTCCGGCGCTCCCGTCGAACCCTATCGCATCGCGGCGTGATCCGATGAGCGACTTCTCGGCCGAGCAAAAACGCTACCTGGAAGGCTTCGCGCTCGGGGTCGCGGCCGTGCGCCACACGGGCGGGCTCGCCGAGGGCGGCGCACCCGCCAAGCCCGAGCCAACGGGGCCGGACGCGATCCACCTCAAGGCGCAGGACCGCATTGTCCAGTCCGGCGGCAAGCTCAACGACCAGGAGAAGTGGAAGCGCGCGGAGCACCCTTTCGACGCATACGGGCGCCTGAAGGAGGATGCAGATGCCGGCAAGGCGCCGAAGCCCGACGACAATTTCCGCTGGCGCTACCATGGCCTGTTCTGGGTCGCCCCGAACCAGATCTCCTATATGTGCCGGCTTCGCATCCCGAACGGCATCCTCAAACACTGGCAGTTCGCAGGGCTCGCCAACCTCGCCGACCAGCATGGCGGCGGCTACACGCATGTCACCACCCGCGCCAACCTGCAGATCCGGGAGATCGCGCCCGAACATGCCGCGCCGCTGCTCGAGGGCCTGGTCGAAATCGGCCTGACCGCGAAGGGCGCCGGTGCCGACAACATCCGCAACATCACCGGCTCGCCAACAGCCGGGATTGACGCGCAGGAGATTCTCGATACGCGGCCGCTCGCGCGCTCCTGGCACTTTCACGCCCTGAACGATCGCTCGCTCTTCGGATTGCCGCGAAAATTCAATGTCGCCTTCGACGGCGGCGGTGTCATGCCGGTGCTCGAGGAGACAAACGACATCGGCTTCCAGGCGGTGCGGCTGCGTGAAGGCGGCGGGCTGGAGACGGGAATCTGGATGCGCGTGCTCATCGGCGGCATCACGGGACACAAGGACCTGGCGCGCGACACGGGTGTCGTCTGCCGGCCCGGCGAGTGCAACGCCGTCGCGGATGCCATCCTCCGCGTCTTCATCGAGAATGCCGACCGGGCGAACCGCACCAAGTCGCGGCTGAAATACGTCCTGGATGCCTGGGGCTTCGAGAAGTTCCTGGCGGCCGTCGAGGAGAAGCTCGGCCGGACGCTCGACCGGATCGCGCCCGACTTCGTCGAGCCGCGCGGCCCCTTCGATCGTTTCGCCCATATCGGGGTGCACCGGCAGGTGCAGCCGGGCCTGAACTGGATCGGCGTGACCCTTCCGGTCGGCCGCATGACGACAGATGAGATGCGGGCCCTCGCCGAGATCGCGCGCGAATGCGGCGACGGCGATATCCGGCTGACGGTCTGGCAGAACTTCGTCTTCTCGGGCGTGCCGGACGAGCGCGTCGGCGAGGTCGAGAGCCGGGTCGCGGCGCTCGGGCTCTCGACCGACGGGACGAAGCTCCGCGCCGGTCTCGTTGCCTGCACCGGCGCGACCGGCTGCCGCTTCGCGGCCGCGCACACGAAGGAATGGGCCATGCGCATCGCCGAGTATGTCGATGCCCGGCTCGCCATGGACGTTCCCGTCAACGTGCACGTGACGGGCTGCCATAATTCCTGCGCGCAGCACTATATTGGCGATATCGGCCTGATCGGCGCCAAAGTCCCGGTCGGCGACGACGGCGACACCGTCGAGGGCTTCGACATCGTGGTCGGCGGCGGTTTCGCGGACGATCCGGCGATTGGGCGCGAGCTGTGGACTGGGGTTAAGGCCGAGGACACTCCCGAACAGGTCGAGCGCATCCTGCGCGCCTATCTGGCGCACCGCCGCGGGGGCGACGAGAGCGTCGCGGCCTGGACCCGGCGGCACGAGCTCGATGAGCTGCGGAGCGTGATCGAGCGCGGCGGAATGCTGGAGGCGGCCGCATGATGCATGCCCCGCCCCCGGCGACATTCTCGATCCCCGAAACGGCCCCGTTCTCGCCGGAGCAGCGAGCCTGGCTCTCGGGTTACTTTGCGGCCCTCCTCGCCCCGAACGCGGTCCCGCTCTCGGGCGCGGAGGCGGCCGCGCTCGGCGCGCCCGCCGGTCCCGAGCTCGCCGACAACGACGCGGCGCCCTGGCACGATCCGTCGATCGCGCTTCCCGAGCGCATGGAGATGGCAAAGGAGCGTCCGCTCGCTCCCCGGCTGATGGCCGCCATGGCCCAGCAGGATTGCGGGCAATGCGGCTATAACTGCGCCGATTACGCGAACGCGCTCTTCCTCAAGAAGGAGGAGCGGCTGAACCTGTGCGCGCCGGGCGGCAAGGAGACCGCCCGCATGCTCAAAAAGCTGGCGGAGAATCTCGATGGCGCCGCACCGCCCGCGGAGCCGGCCGCAGCGCCTCGATCGCCCGCGGCGGCCGCCCGGCGCGGCTATTGCCGCGAGAATCCGACGGTCGGGGCTTTCCTGTCGCGGCGGCGACTGAACGGCGACGGCTCCGAGAAGGAGACCTGGCACGTCGAGATCGACCTCAGCGAGGCCGAGATCGAATACGAGGTCGGCGATTCACTGGGCGTGTTCCCGACCAACGCAACGCTCGTGGTCGATGCAGTCATCGCGCAGCTCGGCGCCAGGCCGGAACGGCTGATCAACGGCCGCAGCTTCCGCGACCATCTCCTCTTCGACTACGCGCTCGGGGCCGCGCCGGACGCGCTCTTCACGCTGATCTCGCAGATCACGGGTGGGGAGGCCCGCAAGGCGGCGCGCGCGCTGGCGGCGGGCGAGGATCCGGACGGTGACCTCGCGCATCTCGACGTGCTCGGCGCGCTGCACAAGTTTCCGGCTGCAAGGCCCGACGGCGAGGCCTTTCTCGAGGCGCTCGAGCCCCTTCAGCCCCGCCTCTATTCGATCTCGTCCTCGCCCAAGGCGGATCCCGGCAAGGTCGCGCTCACGATCGACGCCGTCCGCTACGCCATCAACAAGCGCCAGCGGCTCGGGGTTGCGTCGACCTTCTTCGCCGAGCGGATCGTGCCTGGAGCGCCGCTCAAGATCTATGTCCAGAAAGCGCACAACTTCGCCCTGCCGAGCGATCCTGGGACCCCGATCATCATGATCGGTCCCGGCACCGGTCTCGCGCCCTTCCGCGCCTTCCTGCGCGAGCGCCGCGCTGTCGGAGCGCCCGGACGGAACTGGCTCTTCTTCGGCCACCAGCGGCAGGCCACGGACTTCTTCTACCGCGACGAGCTCACCGCGATGCGAGAGGAGAAGTTCCTGACCCGGCTCACCCTCGCCTGGTCGCGGGACGGGAGCGAGAAGATCTATGTCCAGGATCGAATGCGGGAGGTCGGCACAGACCTTTGGTCCTGGCTCCAGGAGGGCGCGCATCTCTACATCTGCGGGGACGCCAAGCGCATGGCGAAGGATGTCGAGACGGCTCTCGTCGATATCGCCGGCCGGCACGGCAGGCTGAAGCCCGACGAGGCGGTCGCCTATGTGGCCGGCCTAAAGAAGAGCGCCCGCTATCAGGCGGACGTCTATTGACACGCCGGAGAGCGCCATGAACGCGCATGCCGGCGATCTCGGGCCGGCGGTTCGCACCACCTGCCCGTATTGCGGCGTCGGCTGCGGCGTTCTCGCCAGGCCGGACGGTGCCGGCGGCCTTGCGATCTCAGGCGACCCCGACCACCCGGCCAATTTCGGCCGCCTGTGTTCGAAAGGCTCGGCCCTGGCCGAGACGATCGGGCTGGACGGGCGCCTGCTGCACCCGCTCGTCAACGGCCGGCGCGGGACCTGGGACGAGGCGCTGGATGCGACGGCGTCCGGCCTCGCGAGGGTCATCGACCGGCACGGGCCGGACGCGGTCGCCTTCTACCTCTCCGGCCAGCTGCTCACGGAGGATTACTACGTCGCGAACAAGCTGATGAAGGGCTTCATCGGCTCGCCGCATGTCGACACGAATTCGCGACTCTGCATGTCCTCCTCGGTGGCCGGCCACAAGCGCGCCTTCGGCTCCGATACCGTGCCGGGCTGCTACGAGGACCTGGACGAGGCCGACCTCCTCGTCCTGGTCGGGTCGAACGCGGCTTGGTGCCATCCCATTCTGTTCCGGCGCATGCTGGATAACCGCGCGCGCCGAGGCGCGAAGCTCGTCGTCATCGATCCGCGCCGGACCGCGACCGCCGACGAGGCCGACCTCTTCCTGCCTGTCCGTCCCGGGATGGACACCGCCCTCTTCTCAGGCCTGCTCGTGCACCTCGCTGATACGGGTGCGGTCGACCGCGCCTATCTCGACCGGCATACGGAGGGGTTCGACGTTGCACTTCGCCGCGCCCGCCAGATCGCGCCCGATATCGCCGCGACCTCGCGCCTGACAGGCCTCGCCGAGGCGGACGTCGCAGCGTGCTTCGACCTGTTCCGGACGACGAACAGAACGGTGACCTGCTACTCGCAGGGCGTGAACCAGTCCGCCCAGGGTACGGACAAGGTGGGCACGATCGTCAATTGCCATCTCGCGACGGGCCGCATCGGCCGACCGGGGATGGGGCCGTTCTCTCTGACCGGCCAGCCGAACGCCATGGGTGGCCGCGAAGTCGGCGGGCTCGCGAACATGCTCGCCGCCCATATGGGCTTCTCCGCGCCCGAGCGCGACCGGGTGCGCCGGTTCTGGAACGCGCCCCGCGTGGTGGAGCGCGAGGGGCTGAAAGCCGTCGCCCTGTTCGACGCGATCGAGGCCGGCCGGATCAAGGCGCTCTGGATCATGGCGACCAATCCGCTCGTCTCGATGCCGGATGCGAGCCGCGTCGCGGCAGCGCTCCAGAGGCTCGAGCTCCTTGTCGTCTCCGAGAACGTCGCCGCGAACGATACCGTCAGCCGCGGCGCGCATATCCTCCTGCCGGCAGCGGCCTGGGGCGAGAAGGACGGCACCGTCACCAATTCCGAGCGCCGCATCTCGCGCCAGCGTGCCGTCCTGGCGCTGCCCGGGGAGGCGCGTCCGGATTGGTGGATCGTGAGCGAAACGGCGAGGCGGATGGGCTATTCCGACGCCTTCCCCTACCGCTCGGCTGCCGAGATCTTCCGCGAGCATGCGGCGCTGACGGGTTTCGAGAACGGGGGCGACCGCGATCTCGATCTCGGGGGTCTGGCGGACATCACTTCCGACGCGTACGACGACCTCTCGCCGGTGCAATGGCCCGTTCCACACCGCGATGCGCCCGGTCGCAAGCGGCTTTTCGGCGAGGGCGGCTTCTTCACGGATGACCGGCGTGCCCGCCTGGTGGCGCCGGAGCCGCCACGCCTCGCGACGCCGGTCTCAAAAGCCTATCCATTTGTCCTGAACACCGGCCGCGTGCGCGACCAGTGGCATACGATGACCCGGACCGGCAAAAGCCCGCGGCTCGGCTCGCATCGGCCGGTTCCCTATGTGGAGATCCATCCGGCCGACGCCCTGATACTGGGCCTGTCGACCGGCGACCTGGCCCGCGTGACGTCAGAAACCGGCGCGGCCGTGCTCGAGGTCGAGGTCACCGACGCGCAGCGGGCGGGCTCGCTGTTCGTGCCCATCCACTGGAGCGGTGAGACCTCGTCCGACGGCTCCGTCGGTGCGCTCGTGCGCGGCTGCGTGGACGCGTATTCCGGGCAGCCCGAAAGCAAGGCGACGCCGGCCGCGATCGCACCCGAGCCGATGCCGCTCCGCGGCTGCGTCCTGTCGCCGCGGCCGGTCCGCCTGCCTGCGGGTACGTGGTGGGCGGGCTGCGCCGTCGAGGGGGGCAGCGGGACGGTCTTCGCGGCCCCTGGCAGTGCGCGCGACGTAGCAGGCTGGGCCGCGGAGCTGTTTCCTGGGGCGGAACTCGCGGAATACGTGGATGCCGGCGCGGAAGTCTATCGCTGCGCGGCCTTTATCGAGGGCGTCTTCGAGGGCGCGCTGTTCGTCGGACCCGCCTCGGACCGGCCGCGATTGGACGCGGTCAAGTCGCTTCTCGCCGGGGGTGGTTGCGATGCCGACCGGCGCCTTGCCGTCTCGGGGCGGGGAATGCGGGCGTCGGGAGGACCGACGATCTGCGCCTGTTTCAGCGTCGGTCTCGAGGCCATCCGGGCTGCCATCGCGTCCTCGGGCGCACCCAGCCCGGAGGAGATCGGGGCGGCGCTCCGCGCCGGCACCAGTTGCGGCTCCTGCGTTCCCGAGCTGAGGCGGATCTTGGCCGAGGCGAGTGTCGCCGACTAGCACCTATGGCGGCTCCCAAGCGTTAGATCATCTCCTGCGCGGATGTCCGCTTCCGGGTAGCGCGGAATAGGATCTCCACGGCCGATATGGGCGCATACCGGAACGTCTGCTTTGCGGCAGCGAGCCAATGTCCGGAAGTGGCGCACGCCGGTAGTTCTCCGGCGTGGCGAGCGCGATGTTGATCTCTCCTACATAGGAGAGTGTCATGCGTTCAGATCACGAGGCCAATCGCGGATCCTGGAACCACGGCCGGATCATCGGACCTAAGCCGCCTCTCAAACCGAAGCATATCTGGGCCATTCGGACCCGGTTGCAGCACGAAGGCCGCGTTCGCGACCTCGCGATGTTCAATGCCGCGATCGACAGCAAGCTGCGGGGCTGTGACCTGGTGCGGCTTCGCGTCTCCGACATCCACCTCGGCGACTCGATCCGGCTGCGCACCACAATCGTGCAACAGAAGACCGGCAGGCCCGTCCCGTTCGAGCTGACCGAACCGACGCGGGAGGCGCTCGCGTCCTGGCTCCGTGTTCGTGGGCTGCGAGGAAGCGATTGGCTCTTCCCCAGCCGGAGCCGCCCAGGCGATCACTTGACACCCGTCAGTACGGCCGATTGCTCGACGACTGGGTCGCGCGGATAGGGCTCGATCCGGCGGCCTACGGCACCCACAGCCTGCGTCGGACGAAAGTCGCGCTTGTTTATAAGCGCACGGGCAACCTGCGGGCCTGCCAACTTCTGCTCGGCCACACGAAGCTGGAGAGCACTGTGCGCTACCTCGGGATCGAGGTGGACGACGCCCTGGTCCTCTCCGAGCAGACGGACCTCTGAGAAACGCACGGCGGCCTTCACAGCCGCCGTGACCACCCGAGGACCGGACAGGGTGGTTAGGCAACATTGGCACCGAGAGATCACCACTCTTGAAGTTCTCGAACTTAGGCTTCGGGATGGCTTTTCAGTTCCTGAAGCGGCTGATCAATTTCGATGACCTCCCACGTCATCGACCTAATGACCGCGGAGCGACCGAAGCGTTCTGGCAGAAGTGGTCCGCATCTGGTGGTTCCGAGCGGACGATGATGATCCTTCGCAGGATCATCCTCCTCGCGTTGTTCCTCTGTCACCCTCGGGACGACCTTTCTAGTCAGGTGAAGTCCAACTAGGGTCGAGAGCGGCCGTAAGCTGAGCATCCCCTCAGCTCCACCAGGTCTCCCTAAGCTGAGATGGCACAGGATTCTTACGACGCTCGCAACCCGGGTGCGTAGCAGGGATGAGTCGATCGCATCACCGGGCTTCATCGCCAAGTGCAGCAGGCGGACAGGACCGCCTCCGCACCGCCCCGGTGATTGTCGGGCCGTCCTGTCTAGGGCGGAGCCGATGGACCATTCTTCCGTCCCTGGTCGGGATAGGGTCGCCGCCACCTCGGACCGGGGAATGGGGTCGATCCTCATGCTAACGAGGTCCCGCGCTTCTCCGGCGCACCCAATCCGTTGCACTGCCGGCGCCGCAGCCCGGAAAGCATTTCGAGCAGATCCGCCGGGAGCTCGGCTTGCAGCGGTGGGACGACGCGCTGGTGTTGACGCATCCTGGCCCGAGGCCCTAGTGATCGTCTGACAAGCAGACAGGGATCTGTAGGGAGGCGGCCCTGGCGCGAATTCCGGACGAGACCTGGATGGCGGCGTTCCGCGAGCGCGTGAACGCCGATCCCGAGCTCCGCATCACCGGCGGCAAGTTCGACGCGAGCTTCTGCGTCACGTTCGACGAAACCCGTTACGTCGTCCAGGTCCGGGCCGGACGGATCGACCGCGTGCTCGCCTCGCCGCGCTTCGACGTGCGCACCTCCTTCGGCGTGCGGGCGCCTATGCAGGTCTGGTCGAAGTTCCTCGAGCCGGACCCGCCTCCCCTGTTCCACGACTTCTTCGCCATGCTGATGCGGGTGCCGGATTTCGTGCTCGACGGCGACACGCTCGTCGCGATGCAGAACGCGCGGGCGCTCCACCGCATGATGAACCTGATGCGCGAGGTTGGCCCGGTCGCGGTGGAGGCAGCCCATGCCTGATTTCGAGCCGATCCTCGGGCGCTATCTCAAGGTCGATGTCGAGGGGATGGCGCACCGGATCTGCGTCGAGGAAGCCGGCGAGGGGATCCCGCTCCTCTGCCTCCACACGGCCGGGGCCGACAGCCGGCAATACCGCCACCTCCTGAACGACCGCGAGGTGACCTCGCGGTTCCGCGTGATCTGTTTCGACATGCCGTGGCACGGGCGCTCCGACCCGCCGGACGGCTGGTGGCTCACCCGCTACGAACTCACGACCAAGCACTATCTCGCGCTGATCGAAGCCGTCTGGACCACGCTTGAGCTCGACCGCCCGGTTGTGATGGGCTGCTCGATGGGCGGTGCCATCGTGCTGCGGGTCGCGAGCGACTTCCAGGGCCGCGTCCGCCGCGTAATCGGCCTTGAGGCTGGCGCGCATGCGCCCGGCCGCTACAACGAGTTCCTGCACCACCCCGCGATCCACGGCGGCGAGCTCGTGGCGACTTACACCTACGGGCTGAACGCGCCGCAGAGCCCGGAGGCCGGCAAGCGCGCGAACTGGTGGTATTACGCGCAAGGCGGCCCGGGGGTGTATGCGGGCGACGTGATGTTCTATTCCCACGACTGGGACGCGCGCGAGGACGTCAAGCGCATCGACACCTCGCGGTGCAAGGTGAGCCTCCTCACGGGCGCCTACGATTATTCCTGCACGCCAGCGATGACGAAGGCCGTCGCGGATGCGATCCCGGGCTCCCGCTACACCGAGATGCAGGGAATCGGGCATTTTCCGATGATCGAGAACTACGAGCACTTTCGGCGCTACCTGCTGCCGGAACTCGACTTCATGGCCGCCGGGTAGCGGCCGGCGAAGCAGCACATTGCGGGAAAGGAACACGACATGGCCGAGACGATCGGGTTCATTGGGCTCGGCAATATGGGGGCGCCGATGGCGACCCGGCTTGCCGACGCCGGCTACGGCCTCGTCGTATTCGATACCCGCGACGACGTTGTCGCTCCCTTCGGCGAGCGCGGCGCCCAGCGGGCCTCGTCGGCCGTGGATGTCGGGTCGCAGGCGGAGACCGTTCTCGTCAGCCTGCCCACCCCGGACATTGTACAAAAGGTCGTATCCCAGGTGGCCGAGGGCTCGAAGGTCAGGACCATCGTTGATCTCTCCACGACGGGGCCGAAAGTCGGCGCCCAGATCGCGGCGGAGATGAAGGGCCGGGGCATCACGGTCGTCGACTGCCCGGTGAGCGGCGGGGTGGGCGGCGCGAAGGCCGGCACGCTCGCCGTGATGGTGTCCTGCCCCCGCGAGACCTTCGATGGGCTCGAGCCGATGCTGAAGAATATCGGCAAGGTCTTCTTCATCGGCGAGGCCCCGGGCTCCGCGCAGATGATGAAGCTCTGCAACAACCTGATGTCGGCTGCCGCCATGGCCATCTCGGCCGAGGCGATCACGGCCGGCGTGAAGGCCGGGATCGATCCCGCCGTGATGGTCGACGTGATCAACGTCTCGTCCGGCATGAACACCGCGACCACGCAGAAATTCCCGAAGTCGATCCTGAACCGGCGCTTCGATTACGGCTTCGCAACCGGGCTCATGTTCAAGGACGTCCGGCTCTGCCTGGAGGAGGCCGAAGCGATGGGCCTCGACCTCGAGACCGCAAAGGCCGTGCGGTCGGTGTGGCAGAAGATGAACGACCAATTCGGCCCGGAAAGCGACTTCACCCGCATCGTCGAGATGGTAGAGCGGCCGGCCGGCGTGACGGTCGGCAAGGCGAGCTGAACGCCATGTCCGACCTTCAGCCCTACGAGATCCACGCGGTCCGCTACGCCCACAACGCGGCCGCGACCCGGAAGGACAACTTCCTCGGCAGCGATCCGCACGACGCCCCGATGCCGCTCGACTACTTCGTCTGGGCGATCCGCGGGAACGGGCGAACCTTCATTCTCGATACCGGGTTCGACGAGGCGATGGGCCAGAAGCGCAAGCGGCAGTTCCTGCGCTCCCCCGGCGAGGGCCTCAGGTGCATCGGCATCGATCCGGACGTGATCGAGGACGTGATCGTCAGCCACATGCATTACGACCATTGCGGGAATTACCGCCTCTTCCCGCGTGCCCGGTACCACCTGCAGGACACCGAGATGGCCTATTGCACGGGCCGCTGCATGTGCCACCCGACCCTGAGGGTGCCGTTCGAGATCGAGGACGTCGTCTCGATGGTGCGCAAGGTGTTCGACGGCCGGGTCACGTTCCATGATGGCGACCGGGAGATCGCGCCGGGCTTGAGCGTCCACAAGCTCGGCGGGCACTCGAAGGGCCTGCAGGTCCTGCGCGTCTGGACCCGCCGCGGCTGGATGGTCCTCGCCTCGGATGCCAGCCACTTCTACGAGAACATGGAGCAGGGACGGCCCTTCCACCTCGTCCACGACGTCGAGGACACGCTGGAGGGCTACCGCAGGCTGTTCGAGCTCGCGAGCGACCGGGCGAATGTGATCCCCGGCCACGACCCGCTCGTACTCCAGAAGTACCCCGCCTCGGCACCGGGCCTGGAGGGCATCGCGGTCCGGCTCGACGCCGATCCGGCGGGGTAAGCTCAAATCTCACACCGGGGAACCCGGTGCCCAGTGGGCATGAGGACTGGATCCCGGCTTGTGCCGGGACGGGCGTGCGGCGGCCGCGCACGCGCCGTCCCTCCCCGGCCCGGGGTCTGGTCCAGCAGAGGTTCAAAGAGCTGAGAGGTCGAGGGGCGTGGGACGCCGAAACGCTCGATCATTATTTTAGGAGAGCCTTTCGGCGTCCCCGCGATGCATCTCCGCCGTCATCCCCGGGCTTGACCGAGGATTACGGCCTCGCTGCACCACGTCCGGGTTGCCCCGGCACGGGCGGCGATTTTGCACCGGACCTACCGCTCGTCAGCCCTCCCGCCCGTCGCCGGACGGGAGAACCTAAGCCACGCTGCACTGGCGCCCGGGTCGTAATGCCCGGAGGGCGGCGCTGGTCCGGCTCCCCGAGTGCGGGTTCGCGAAACCCGCCCGCAGGCGCCGCATCCTCTTCCGCTTTCAACGACGCCTCGCGAGAGCGCCCCTCGGCGAAGAGGACAATCCCGCTATACAGCATATATTCCTAGATTGTCAAGCCGACGCAATGAACGTCGTCATGCAACCCACCCACCTCGTCATGCTGAGAGGCCGGCGCCAGCGGCGTTCTCGAAGCACGCAGAGCCGTTCTGCAGCGCCTCGGTCGAGGTTGGCTGCCGTGCTTCGAGACGCGCCGCTACGCAGCGCTCCTCAGCATGACGAACGTGTGTGCTCGGGACAGGCGTGGATGGCCGGGCCAAGCCCAGCCATGAGTCCGATCCCGGGTTACGCTCCCCTGCCCCAGAACGGCTTCGCGGTCGCGAGTTCGGTCGGAAAGACCGTGTAGGGCACCCCGTTCTGCCACTGAATCACCGTCAGCCCGGCGCCGACGCGGCGGCCCATCTCGTCGAATTTGGTCTGGCCGCCGGGGTAGAACTTGGAGGGGCCGAGATCGAGATTGCGCAGCGCATCGGCGACCGCGACCTTGTCCGCCTTGCCGGCCCGCTCCAGCGCCTCCTTGATGATCCACATGTCGCCGTAGGTCGAGATCGCGTTCTGGTCCATCCAGGGCTCGTTGTAGCGGCTCTTCAGCTCGGCGATGAGCTTCTCCTGACCCTTGGTGCCCCAGTTCCCGACGCAGCTCAGGACGCCCTGGAGGAGGTCGGCCGAAACCGTGTTCAGGATGTCGGGCATGGCGATGGCGATGCCGAACGAGATGGTCGGCACCTTGCCCTGCCCCATGCCGAACTCGTTCATCTTCTCGAGGACGAGCTTGGCGTCAGAGATCACCGTTGGCAGGAAGAAGAAGAGATCGGGCCGCGCAGCCCTGACCTTCTGCACGAGCGGCGTCGCGTCCGCGATCGGTGGCGTGAACGTCTCGTCGACCACGAGCTTCAGGCCGAGCCGCTGCAGCAGTCCCTCCCGCATCGGCTTCACGGAGGCGGCCGAGGCGCCCGTGTTGTCCGTGACGATGGCGACCGTTTGAGGCTTCTTTCCCGACGCCGTCTCGGCGAGCTTCAGGATCTCGGGGAGCGCCTGCTCGGCTTGCGATGCCGCAGTCGCGGAGGTCTGGAACACGTATTTGAAGCCGCGCGCCGTGATCAGGTCCGAATAGGACAGCGTCAGGACGGGCAGTTGCGCGCGCTCGGTCACCTCCGTTACGGCCAGCGTGAAGGAGGAGAGATAGGAGCCGCTCGCCGCGACGATGTCCGGCTCCTGCGCGACCATCCGCTGCGCGGCGTTCTTCGCCTTCTCGGTCGTGTCGCCGCAATCGAGAACGACAAGCTTGAGCTTCGCGCCGCCGAGGGCCTTCACGCCGCCCTCGGCGTTGATGTGATCGAGCGCCATCTCCGCGCCCATACGCATGACCGTTCCGAAGCGCGAATACATGCCCGAGATCGGCACGAGCAGCGCGACCTTCACCTCGGCCGGGCTCTGCGCCCGGACGATACCAGGCATGGCAACGGCCGCCGCGGTGGTGCCGAGGAGCGCGCGACGGGTCAGGTCGTAACGACTGGTCATAATGTTCCTCCCTGGTTGTTTGTTCCTTCATCCGGACCCCGGCTTTCGCCAGGGTGAGCAGAAGTAGCTGTTTCCGCCCATCCCGGCGGAAGCCGGGATCCATGAACGCCTCAATTGTTCAGCGTCTCGTAGAGATCGCTCCAATTCGGATTCGATCTCTGGATCAGGTCGATCTTCCAGGCGCGCTGCCATTCCTTCATCTGGCGCTCACGCGCGAAAGCGGCGCTTCGCGTATCGGACACGTCGTACCAAACGAGCAGCTTGACGCCGTATCGTCGGGTGAAGCCGGCTATCTCTCCCGTCCGGTGCTGGTAGACACGACGGGAGAGGTCATCGGTCATGCCGATGTAGAGGGTGCCGTTCCGCCTGCTGGCCAGGATGTAGACGTAGAACGCCACCGCACCCCTCCTTCGTCGTCCATAAATCCCGGCTTTCGCCGGGATGAGCGGGGTCAGCGCTTCGGCCAGAACGGCTCGGCCATGGCGATCTCCTTCGGGAAGACCGTGACCGGAATGCCGTTCTGCCATTGAACGATCGTCACGCCGGCCCCGACGCGGCGGCCCTTCTCGTCGAACTTGAGCTGGCCGCCCGGGTAGTACTTGGCCGGGCCGCCATCCATGGTGCGGAGCGCCTGCGCCACGGCTTCCTTGTCGGCCTTTCCGGCCTTTTCCAGCGCCGCCGCCATGAGCCAGATATCGCCATAGGTCGAAATGACGTTCTGGGTCGCCCAGGGCTCGTTGTAGCGCTTCTTCACCTCCTCAATGAGCTTCTCGTGGCCCTTGAAGCCCCAGTTAGCGACGATCGTCATGACGCCCTGCATCACCTGCGGCGAGACGCTCTGCAGGACGTCCGGCTCGGCGATCGTGATCGAGAACGAGATCGTCGGCACTCGGCCCTGGCCGAGGCCGAACTCGTTCATCTTCTCAACCAGCAGCTTCGCGTCCGAGACCGCGTTCGGCATGGCGAAAAGGAGGTCCGGCCGCGCCGCCCGGACCTTCTGGATCAGCGGCGTCGCGTCCGAGAGCGGCGGGGTCCAGACCTCGTCGACGACGAGTTCGAGCCCGAGTTGCTTGAACAGTTTCTCCTTGAGCGCCTTCGCGGTCGCGACTGAGGTCGCGGTGTTGTCCATGACGATCGCGACCGTCTTCGGCCGCTTGCCGGACGCGCTCTCCGCCAGCTTCATCAGCTCCGGCAGCCCCTGCTCCGATTGCGAGCTTGCCGTCGCGGCGGTCTGGAAGATGTATTTGAAGCCGCGATCGGTCAGCAGGTCCGAATAGGACAGCGTCAGGACGGGAAGCTGCGCCCGCTCGGTCACCTCCGTCACGGCGAGCGTGAACGACGAGAGATAGGCGCCGGTCGCGGCGACGAGGTCCGTCTCCTGCGCGACCATACGCTGGGCTGCGTTCTTAGCTTTCTCGACCGTGTCGCCGCAATCAATCAGCACGAGCTTCAGCTTGGCGCCGCCGAGCGCCTTGATGCCGCCCGCGGCGTTCACGTCGTCGATGCCGACCTCGGCGCCCATGCGCATCACCGAACCCGGCCGGGCATAGAGGCCGGATAGCGGCACGATCAGCCCGACTTTCACCTCGGCCGGATTCTGGGCGCGCACGATCGACGGGGCGGCCAGCGCGATAGCAGCCGTGGATCCGATAAGCGTTCGCCTTGTGACGTTTGCCATCTGCCGTTCCCTCTCGATTGTGTTTTCGTTCTCCCCGGCGAAAGCCGGGATCCATAATTGCCGCTCGGCCGAACCCCGGCGCGCTCCGGGATGAGCGGGTGAACCCTTGCCTCACATCCCGAGATAAGCCTGCCGGACGCGGTCGTTCGCGCGCAAAGCCGAGTTCGGCCCCTCGAGCACCACCCGCCCGGCCTCGAGCACGTAGCCCTGGTCCGCCGATTCCAGCGCCTCCGCGACGCGCTGCTCGACCAAGAGGATCGTCAGGTTTGCGTGCTTGCGGATGTCGAGGAGCTTTTCGAAGATCAGGTCCGCGATCGAAGGAGCGAGCCCCATCGAGGGCTCGTCCAGCATGAGGAGGCGAGGCGAGGAGGCCAGGCCGCGGCCGATCGCCAGCATCTGCTGCTCGCCGCCCGACAGCGTCCCGGCGAGCTGGTTGCGCCGTTCGGCGAGGACCGGGAACCAGCCGAGGATCGCGTCCAGGTTGTTCTTCCAAGCTCGGCGCCCGGCTTCCGTATAGGCACCCATCTCGAGGTTCTCGAAGACGGTGAGCGAGGCGAAGACCTGGCGTCCTTCCGGCACATGCGCGATGCCGAAATGCGGCCGGCGGTCGGGCCGCACCGCACCGAGGTCCTGCCCGTCGAAGGTGATTTTGCCTGCGAATGGATGGAGCGTGCCGGAGATCGTGCGGAAGATTGTCGTCTTGCCGGCTCCGTTCGGGCCGACGATCGCGACGAACTGGCCTTCGCCGACGCGGATCGACACTCCGTTCAGGACAGGAATTGCGGTGTAGCCCGCGTGAACGCCCTCAAGCGTCAGCATGGGCGCTCCACTTCTTGCCGAGATAAGCCTCGATCACCCGACGATCCTTGGTCACGGCCTTTGGCGCGCCCTCGACGAGCACCATGCCGTGGTCGAGCACGACGAAGCGGTCCACGAGCTGCACCATCGCGCCCATCGTGTGCTCGATGATCACGATCGTGATGCCGCTTTCCGCAAGCCTGCGGATAACGGCGAGCACGTCCCCGACCTCGGAATGGCCGAGGCCCGCCAGCGTCTCGTCGAGGAGAAGGAGTCGCGGACGGCCAGCCAGTGCGCGCGCGAGCTCCATCAGACGCAGTTGCTTCGTCGTCAGCTCGCCCCCGAGGCGGTCGGCCACATCGGACAGCCCGACCGCCGCGATCGCCTCATTCGCATTGCGGCGCGCTTCCTCGTCGGTCGCGGCGTTCACGTAGGCGCCGACGACCACGTTGTCTGCAACCGACATCCGAAGGAAGGGCCGCATGACCTGGAAGGTGCGGCCGACGCCCGCCCGGCAGAGCTCGTGCGGCCTCCTGCCGACCATCTCCGTCCCATCGAGGAGCACGCGGCCGGCATCCGGCCGCAGGAAGCCGTTCAGGAGGTTGAACAGGGTCGTCTTTCCGGCGCCGTTCGGGCCGATGATGCCGAGGATCTCGCCGCGCAGCACGTCGAAGGAGACGTTCTGCACCGCCTTCAGCCCGCCGAAGGATTTCGACACACCCTGGACGGAGAGAATGACCTCGCCCGCGCCGCCGGCCTGCCCGGTCGCCGGCGGCGGCAGCGGGCGCCCGCTCGGCGCTGCGACGGGAACGGCGACGACGCTTTTCGCCAGCGTGCGATTCCGCAGCAGGTCCCGGATGCGCCAGTAGATGCCCTCGGGCGCGAGCAGGATCACGGCCACGATCGCGAGGCCGAACACCACGCCCTGGATGCCGGGGATCTTCGCCCCGAGCTCCGCGTGGAGAATTTCGCTGATCGGGATGAGGATGACGGCGCCGATCACCGGACCCCAGACCGTACCGACGCCGCCGAACATGGCGACCGTCAGCGCCTGGGCGGAGACCAGCATTCCGAAGACGGAGGGCGGCGTCACGACGAGCAGAACCACCGTGTAGAAGCCGCCCGCCATGGCGGCGATCGCGGCCGAGACGGTGATCGCGCGGAGCTTCCATTTCAGCGTGTCTATGCCCGCCGCCTCCGCGGCCGCCTCGTTCTGCTTGATGGCGAGCAGCGCCATGCCGAAGCGCGAGCGCTCGATGAGGCGCGTGACGAGCACCGTGCCGACGAGCATCGCGAGCGCGATCAGCGTGTTGATGCGCGGATCCTCGAACTGCATGTACGCGATCGGCCGGTCGCGCCGCATCGGCAGTGTCAGTTCCTGGTAGCCGAGCCATTCGAAGACGTAGAGCAGCGCTAGCGGGTAGGCGAGCATGGCGAGCGCGAAGTAGTGACCGCGCAGGCGGAAGGTCGGGAAGCCGACGATGAGCCCCGCGAGCGCGCCGAGCGCGACCGCGATCGGGATCGTGATCCAGGGCGAGAGGTTGAAATAGACCTGCCCGAGAACGGTCGTATAGGCGCCGATGCCGAAGAAGGCGGCATGGCCGAACGAGATCAGCCCAGTATAGCCGCTGAGGATGTTCCAGGAGAGGCCGAAGATGGCCCAGACCAGGACCAGCGTCAGCATGAGCTGGTAGTAGGAATTAGTGACAAACATCGCGATCGCCGCATAGGCGAGCGCGAAGAGCGCGAGGGGTCCGAGGGAACGGAGCGCGGTCATCGGCTCAGGTCCGCTCCGATACGCGGCCGAAGAACCCTTGTGGCCGGAAGAAGACGATCAGCAGGAAGACGACGAAGATCGCCGTGTTCTGAAGCTGGGTCGGCAGGATCAGGGTCGAGAGCTGCTGGACGAGGCCGATCGTCATGCCGCCCCAGAAGGCGCCTCCGATCGACCCCATCCCCCCGAGCACCACGCCGGCATACATGACGATGACGTAGTCGATGCCGACGAACGGGTGGAACGGCAGGTTGGTCGCCAGTAGCCCGCCGGCGATTGCGGTCACGGCGACGCCGAGCCCGAAGGCGATGCGGTGCGCCCGCGCGACGTCGATCCCCATGAAGGTCGCGGCATCCGGGTTGTCGGCCGAGGCCCGGAGCGCCTTCCCCATGCGCGAGCGCCCGATCAGGAATGTGAGCGCGACGATGACCGCGACCGAGATCATGGCCGCGACGCCGCGGGCCATGTTGACGAACAGCATGACGTCGCCATCGAGGAGCGGGATTGTCCAGGCGCTCGATGAGAGGGGTGTGCGGATCGAGATGAGCTGGGATCCGAACGCGATGAGCGCCGCGTTCTGCACGATGAGCGCGATGCCCAGCGTCAGGATGAGTTGCGCGTAGTGCCCCTCCCCTTCCAGCCGCGCCGAGCGCGTGCCGGAGACCCGCGAGATGAGGAGCCCGTGAATGGCGTAACCGGCCACGAAGAGGAATGGGCCGGTGAGGAGGATTCCGACGTAGGGCGCCACGCCGCCCGAGAAGCCGAGGCCGGTCGCAAGGCTCAGCACGAGATAGAAGCCGGCATACATGCCGAGCATCATGAAATCGCCCTGGGCGAAGTTGATGACCCGCATGATGCCGAAGATGAGCGCCAGCCCGACGCACATCAAACCGTAAATTGCGCCGACCAGGAGCCCGGCGACCAGGGCCTGGAGCACGTTCTCGAGGACCTGGGCGCTCATGCTGCGAAGCGTCCTGTCGGAAGCGAGTTGCTCACGGCTTGGAGGGTCCGATCTCGACGCCGGCCCATTCCTCGACGACCTTCGCTATGTGCGTGAAATCGGACTTCGCGCCGAATCTCGCCTGCGTGACGGCGAGCATCTGGCGCACGGCCGAGCCTGCCACCATAGGCACGCCCATAGCCTCGGCCTCGTCGATGCAGAGGCGCACATCCTTGTAGGAAAGCCCGGTCTCGAAACCGAAGTCGAAGGTGCGGGTGAGGACGGCTTTCGGGAACTTGTCCTGGCTGGCGCTATTCCGGCCGCTGGACACGTTGATGATGTCGATCATCGTCTTGGCGTCGACGCCCGACTTCACGGCCATCGCCATCGCCTCGGACGTGATCACGAGCGCAGAGGCGGCGAGGAGGTTGTTCGCGAGCTTGGCCGATTGGGCGAGACCTGGCCTTTCGCCCGTGAAGAAGAGCTTCCCGAACGTCGTGAGGATCGGCTCGATCCGCTCGTAGACCGGCCTCTTGCAGGACACGATCACGGCGAGGGTACCGTTCACCGCGCCCGCGATTCCGCCGCTCACCGGGGAATCGACCCAGTCGATGCTCTTCGCCGCGAGTTCCTTGGCGACGAGGGCGGCCGTGCTCGGACCCGTGGTCGAGAGATCGACCACGACCTTTGCACGGGAACCGTGGATGAGCCCCGTCTCGCCGAGCACAACGCTCTTCACCACGTCCGGGGTCGGCAGGCTGATGAGGATCATTTCCGCCCGCGAGGCTACGTCCTGCGGCGACGAGCCGAGTTCCGCCCCACGCTCGACGAGCGGCTTCGCCGCCGCGCCCTGCGCATCGAAGACGACGAGCTTGTGTCCGGCATCCATCAACCGGCCGGCCATCGGCCCGCCCATGCGGCCGACTCCCACGAAGCCGATCACCTCACCTGGCATCCTGCCCTCCCAACAAACCGGACCCTTCAGGTCTCTCTTGGGGCGATCCGCCCGACGCGAACACACCTACCTTAATGACTGACCGTCTGACAATCCCAATCACGAAACCGACCAGGCCCCGTCGATCGGGATTGCCGCGCCGGTGAGGTCGCGACCACCGTCTCCGCAGAGAAACAGGACGAGCGCCGTGACGCCTTCGAGTGCCACGAAGCGTCGCGTCGGCTGGCGGGTCGCGAGGTACTCGGCCGCGGCCGCCTGCTCCGTGACGCCGGACAAGGCCGCCATTCCCCTAATTCGCTTCGTTATCGCGTCCGTCGGCACCGTCCCGGGGCAGATGGCGTTGCAGGTGATGCCCGACTCGGCGGTCTCGAGCGCGACGGCCCGCGTCAGCCCGATCAGGGCCGTCTTCGTCGTCACGTAATCGGCTCGGTTAGTGGTCCCGATCAGCCCGTAGATGGAGGATACGTTCACGATCCGGCCGAAGCCGCGTTCGCGCATCCCCGGAAGCGCGAGCCGGATCGTGTGGAAGGCGGCGGACAGGTTCACGGCAACCGACTGGTCCCAGCCCGCGACCGGCATTCGCTCGATTGGGGCGAACTGGCGCACGACCGCGTTGTTGACGACGATGTCGAGTCCGCCGAGCGCATCGGCGGCCGCTCTCGTCATCTCCTCGATCTCGGCAGGTTGCGACAGATCAGCCCCTCTGAAGAGCGAACGCACCGCATGGCGGCAGGCAAGCGCCTGTCCCAGCGCCTCGCCCTCGCCGGGCGCCACGAGACCGTTGAGGACCACGTTGCACCCCTGGCTCGCGAGCGCGTCCGCGATGGCCAGCCCGAGGCCCCCGGTCGAGCCCGTGACGAGCGCGTTTCGCCCGGTGAGCGACCGGGGTCCGTCCGACATCTCGCATCAGCTCCGAGGAACCGCTTCTCTGCATTGTCAGGTTGACAGACAGAATGCCTCGCTGTCAAACCAGTCAACCAACGCGCAAGGTGAGCGATCATGGCTGAACGGCCCGAGTTCCAGAGCGACCTCTTCAAGAAGGGCAAGAAGATCCGCGGGGATGTGGCCGGCGCCGATCACCTCGAGCGCATGCTCGCCAAGGCCGATGATTTTTCCGCACCGATTCAGCAGTTGGTGACGGAGTATTGCTGGGGACATGTCTGGGGCCGCGAAGGCCTCGAGCGGAAGACGCGCTCCATGCTGAACCTCTGCATGCTGTCAGCTCTCGGACGTGGTCACGAGTTCAAGCTCCATTGCCGCGGCGCCCTGCGGAACGGCGTTTCGCGAGACGAGATCCGCGAGATCATCATGCAGGTCGGCATCTATTGCGGCGTGCCGGCCATGATGGAGAGTACGAGGCTTGCGCAGGAAGTGTTCGCCGAGGTCGACGCCGGCAACGAGTAGGCCCGGCTGCAGCATCTGCGCCCGGAGGGTCGTCCGGATGGGGACACGAGCATGAGCTAGGGACTGGGCGCTCGCTGGTCAGGCACGGACGAGGAGCGGATCAGACTGTAGACAGACGCGCCTCTCCCGTGCACAGGGCTCGCAACTCGTCCCAGAGTGGAATCGGAATGCGATCTCCCCTCGGGACCTTCGCCTGAGCCGCCCATGAAGAACACCGACAACTCTATGCGGATCGCGCCCGTTGCGGCCCCGATCCGCAGCCAGGTCGTCGAGACCTTGCGGACGGCGATCACGAGCGGCCGTTTCGCGCCAGGGCAGAGGCTTGTCGAAAAGGATCTGTGCGACCTTCTCGGGGTAAGCAGGCCGTCGGTGCGCGAGGCGCTGCGGGAGCTCGAAAGCGAAGGTCTGATCAACACGGTCCCGTTCCGGGGTCCCCTCGTAACTAAGCTCACGGCACAGGACGCCGCGAGCATCTACGAGGTCCGGGGCGTGCTGGAAGCGCTGGCCGCGAAGCTCTTCGCGGAAAAGGCCTCGCCCGAGCAGATCGAGGAATTGTCCCACACGGTGGACCGGCTCGATGCGGCTTATCGCACGCAGGACGTCGAGCAGGTTCTCGTGGCCAAGAAAGCGTTCTACGACGTGCTTCTCGAGGGCTCTCAGAACGTCATCATCCCATCGATGCTGCGCACGATGAACGCGCGCATCACGCAGCTGCGCCGGGTTTCGCTCTCCAGCCCAAAGCGGCTCCCCGGCAGCATCAAGGAAATCCGGACGGTCCTGAAGGCGATCAAGAACCGCGACCCCGAAGCGGCCTTCCAGGCTTCGATGCGCCATATCGCCGAAGCCCAGAAGGCGGCGGTCGCCAAGCTGCAGGACTGAACTCGGCCGCCGCTAAAAGCGATTCACCGGCAGGACCATGATTTCCGCAATCTGCACATGCGGAGGCTGGTCCAGCGCGAAGATGATCGTGCGCGCGACATCCTCCGGCTCCAGCGCCATCCGGAATTGATCGAAATAGGCCCGCTCCTTCGCGGTGTCCCCGCGGTACCGGGTGCGGATGATGCCCGTGCGGGTCAGGCCGGGCTGGATTTCGGTGACCCGGATGGCGGTTTCGGCAAGTTCTCCGCGGAGCGTTTCGGTGAACATGTGCAGGCCGGCCTTGCTGGTGCTGTAGGCCGCCATGTCGGGAACGATCCGCACCGCGTTGATCGAACTGATATTCACCAGGTGTCCGGCGTTGCGGACCATCATATCCGGCAGGATCGCGCGCGTGACCCGCATCGTCCCGATCAGGTTCGTGGCGATGATGTTCGTCCAGTCGTCGGCAGCGCCGGCACCGAAGGGTGTGCGCCCGCCGATATCGTGCCCGGCATTGTTGATGAGCACGTCGATCGGCCGGAAGCCATCCGGGACGCTCTCGGGCAGCCGGTCCACGGCCGCGTGATCTGTGATGTCGAGCCGGATCGCCCAGGCCGCCTCGCCGAGATCGGCCGCAAAGGCCTGGAGCGAGGCGTCGTCCCGGTCCACGAGGACCACGCGCCGGCCGCTCGCGACGGCCGCGCGGGCGATCGCCCGCCCCATCCCGCCGGCTGCGCCGGTCAGCAGAACCACCCCAGCCATCCCGCCCTCCGACTTGCTTCTTTGGCATCCTGACAAGCATATTGTCAGGCGATTGAGAAGAGACCTCTAGCCCGGACCGGGAGGCGCGCGATGCAAAAGCTGGCAGGAACGACGGTCTCCGCGGCCCTGGCGGCGTTCGTCGGTGCTACCGATGCCCTCCCCGAGACGGTGGTGCATGCGGGAAAGAGAGCGCTGCTCAACGTCCTCGGGACGGCTCTCGGCTCGGCCCGGGCGCCCTCGGTCGAAAGCGCCGCCCGCGCCATGGGCAAGCTTTCGGGCCCCGGCGAGGCAGCGGTGATCGGCCGCCCGGAGCGCCTTCGGGCCCCGGAAGCGGCCTTCGTCAACGCGATCTCGATGAACCTGCTCGATTTCGACGACACGCACCTGCCGACGATCATTCACCCGAGCTCCCCGGTGGCGCCCGCTGCTCTGGCGCTCGGCGAGGAGCTCGGCTCAACGGGAGCGGAGGTGCTGGCAGCCTTTGTCCTTGGCGCGGAGGCCGCCTGCCGGCTCGGAATCATGGTCTCGCCGGGCCATTACGCGCGCGGCTGGCACATCACCTCGACCTGCGGGACCTTCGGGGCAGCAGCGGCAGCTGCGAAGCTGCTCGGGCTGAGCGAGGGACAGACGGCGCATGCGCTGGGTGTCGCATCGAGCCTGGCAGCCGGGAATGTCGAGAACCTGCCCACGGCCGGCAAGAATGCGAGCGTCGGCAATGCGGTCCGCAGCGGCATCCTGGCAGCCTATCTGGCACGCGAGGGCTTCGAGACCGCGCCCGCGGCGCTGGAGGGCCCGCTCGGCTGGGCGCGGGCCTGCGGCGACGCACCGGACGTAGAGCGGGCGTTGCGCGATCTCGGCGAAAGCTGGGAATTCTCGCTCAACGCGATCAAGCCTTATCCCTGCGGGATCGTGTTCCACCCCGTGATCGATGCCTGCCTCGACCTCCGGCGGGAGCATGGGCTGAGCCCCGACGAAATCGAACAGGTCGTCGTGAAGGGGGACGCCCTCTTCATGGCGCGCGGTGACCGGGAGGTTCGGACCGCGGGCGACGGGCGGGTCAGCCTCCACCATGTCGCAGCGGTCGCGCTGCTTTATGGGCGCGCGGGCGTGCGCGAGTTCGAGCAGGGCTGCGTTGAGGCGCCAGACGTGGCGCGGTTCCGGGCGAAGGTCCGGGGCGAGTTGGACCCGTCATTGGCACCCGGCGCCGCACGCGTCGACCTCTTTCTCCGGGGAGGTCGGGCGGTCGCGGCGACCGTGCAGCACGCTCGTGGCAGCATCGAGCGGCCGATGAGCGACACCGAGATCGAGGAGAAGGGGCGCGGGCTCGCAGAATGGGGCGGCACGAACTGCGACTTCGGGCGGGTCGCGGCGCTGCTCTGGCGCCTGGACGAACTGCCTGAGATCAGGAGTCTCATGGAGGCCACCTCCCCGGGCGGACGGGTAGGCCGCCGGGGGATTTAGCTCTGCATGCCCCAGCGGCGCACGGTGCGCCGCTCCAGCGTGCGGAAGACGAGGTTGTCCACGAGCAGCCCGAACACGATCACCGTGAGCAGCCCGGCGAAGACGTTCGGGATCTCGAGCATGTTCTTGTTCTGGAAGATGTACCAGCCGAGCCCGCCGCCGCTCGACGAGACGCCGAAGACGAGCTCCGCCGCGATCAGCGTGCGCCAGGCGAAGGCCCAGCCGATCTTGAGGCCCGTCAGGATGCTTGGCAGGGCGCCCGGGATCAGGATCTTCGTCACGTAGGCGATCTGCGACAGGCCGTAGTTCTGGCCGACCATGCGCCAGGTCGGACTGACGGACTTGAAGCCGGAATGCGTGTTCAGCGCGACCGACCACAGGACGGCGTGGATGAGGACGAAGATGATGCTCCCGTCCCCCAGCCCGAACCAGATCATCGCGAGCGGCAGGAGCGCGATCGAGGGCAGCGGGTTGAACATCGAGGTCAGCGTCTCGAGGAGATCCGCCCCGATCCGGGTCGTGATGGCCAGGGCGGTCGCAAGCGCCGCGAAGAGCAGGCCGAGCGCGTAGCCCCGCAGCAGCAATCCGACCGAGTGAAAGGTGGCGCCCGTGAGCTCGCCCGAACGCAACGAGGCGAAGAACGCACGCGCTGTGTCGGTGAAGGTCGGGAACAGGAGCGGGTTGTTGAGCCACACCGCATAGCCCTGCCAGACGAGCGCGAGCGCGACGAGAATGGCTCCCTTACGCACGACGTTGTTGTCGGCGAGCCGCTCCCACGGGCTCAGGGGCTTTGCGACGACGCCGAAACCCTCCGGCAGGTCCGTGTTGATGATGTCCGGCCGCGGCCGGAGCGCCAGTCTCGCCTCAGCCATGTGCGCTCGCCCGCGCGATCGGAGCCTCGTCGAACAGCAGCGACTCGATTCGAGCCGAGAGCGTCCGGCCGTCCGGCCCAACGTCGTCCACGCCCGTACTCCCGAGTTCCGCGCGCACGCGGCCCGGATGCGGCGAGAGAAGCAGGATGCGGTTGCCGATCCGCACCGCCTCGGCGATCGAGTGGGTGACGAAGAGCAGCGTCACCTTCGTGTCCTCCCAGAGCTGGAGCAGTTCCTCCTGCATCTTGCCGCGGGTCAGGGCATCGAGCGCCGCGAAGGGCTCGTCCATGAGGAGGATCTCGGGTTCCATTGCCATGCCGCGAGCAATGGCGACGCGCTGCTTCATGCCGCCGGAGAGCTGGTGCGGGTAGCTGTCCGCGAACTTCGTGAGGTGAACCTTCGCGATGTACTCGTCGGCGCGTTCGGCCGCCGCGCGGCCTTTCAGGCGTCCGCTCGCGTTGAGCGCGAACAGCACGTTTTCGCGGACCGTCTTCCACGGCAGGAGCTGGTCGAATTCCTGGAAGACCAGCACCCGGTCCGGGCCTGGGCGGGCGATGTCGCGGCCGTTCAGCCGCATCGACCCCTCGACCGGCTTGATGTAGCCGCCGACCGCCTTCAGCAGTGTGGATTTTCCGCAGCCTGAAGGTCCGAGGATGACGTAGCGGTCAGAGGCGAGAACCTCGAAGCTCACCCGGTAGGTCGCCGTGACGAGGCTCTCTCGCGTCCGGTACTGGAGCGTGAGCCCCTCGACGGACAGGAGCGGCCTCCGAGCCTCGGCAGGCGCCATTGCCGGCCCGGCGCTCTGGTTGATGGGCCTCAATTGCCGCCCGCGATCTCGGGATTGTCGAAGAAGAGGTTGTTCAATCCGCCCGCCTTGTTCTTCAGCGAGCCGATCTCGTGCATGAAGTTCGCATAGGTCAGCACGTTCTCGGGCTTCATCGTGTACTTGGTGCCGGGCTCGTTCAGAATCTCGACCAGTTCCTCGACTGTCCAGCCCTTGCCGCCCATGGCCTCGAGCAGCACCGCGGCGGCGTTCTTCTTGTCCTCCGCGATCATTTCCTGGGCGCGCTTGAGCGCCTTCACGACGGCGCCGAACACCTTCGGGTTCTCGCTCTGAAACCGGCTCGTGGTGGACATCATCGTGAACGTAGTCGAGCCGCCCATCACGGCGTCCGAATTCATGATGGCCTTGATGGCGGGATCCTTCAGCTCGCGCTGGTCGAAGGGCGCGGAGGCCCAGTGTCCGACGATGCTGCCGCTCCCCGACATGAGCGTGATCAGCGCCTCCGGATGCGACATGGTCACTGTGAACGGGTCGAAGCGGAAGACCTGATCCTTCCCGTACTTCTTCAGCGCGTACATCTGCATGATGATGGACGGGATCGAGACCTTCACGGAGGTCACGGCGATCTTCTGCGCGCCCGAGATGCTGTCGAGGTCCTTCAGCTCGGAGACGCGGGCGTTGAGGTGCATCGGCATCGAGCTGATCGCGCCGATCGACTTCACGCCGATATTGCCGCGGGTGCGATCCCAGAGAGTCAGAAAGGCAGGCGGGCCTGCGGAGATGAAGTGGGCCGAGCCCGAGAGAAGCGCGTCGTTCATCACCGCCGGGCCGCCGATATTCGCCCAGTTCACCTTCACCTTGAGGCCTGCTTCCTCGGCGAACTTCTCGATCAGATTATGCTTCTGCATCATATTGAGCGGCAGGAATCCGAAGCCGCCCGCGCCGAGCGGGATCTTCAGTTCGCTCACCTCGGCCTGAGCGGAGATCGGCAGCACCCCCAGGGCGAGCGCGGCGATTGCGGCCTTCCAGGTCTTCATCAGGGCGTTTCCTCGATCTTGGCCGTTCGGCTCTCGTGACCTGAGCTGTCCGCGTCAGGCCGGAATGCAGGGTGCGATCAGCCGGGCGGCGTCGTCCAGTTCGTCGATCGTCCAGCAGGCCGCGATGGCGGCGTCGGCCTGGGCCGGCGTGACGACGCCCGACTGGTCGCGGAACTTCGCCTCTAGCTGGGCGTCGGAGAGCGGCCGCTTCAAGTTTCCGAGCGACTCGGTGAGGTGCATCCCCACCTCGCGCCCGTCCTTGAGGCGCACCTTCACGATCACCCCGTCTTCAGAAACGGACGGATCGCCGTTCGCCTCCGCGAGAAGCCGAATCCGCTTTAGGGCCGGGTTGTTCACCGCCTCGTCCGTGAACTCGGCATGTCCGCCCCTCCCGCGGCCGAGCCCGATCGCGGCCGCGTGGTAGATGGAAAACTTGCCCTCAAGCCCGGTCGAGATCTCCTTCTTGTTGCAGAGATCCTTGACCAGCGGCGCGACGCGCAGCTCGACCGCCTCCACATCGTCTGCCGCAAAACCGTGCTTCTCGCGAAGCTGGATGCAGGCGTCGATCGTCGGGTGAACGACGATCCCGCAGGGGAACGGCTTGTAGGTGTTGTCCGACAGCTCGAAACGCCTACCGAGGTCGACCGTCAGCTTGTCGAGATCGTACTTGGCGGACGTGACGGCCGCGAACCCGCGCGGGCTCTCCAGCGGGAAACGCCCGCTCGTAAAACCCTTCTCGGCAAGCAGGGCCGCCACGTAGCCGCGCTGCGCGGACGAGCCCGGATGGAAGCCCTTGCCCATCGAGCCGAACATCTCGCGGATGCCCGCTCCTTGCGTTGCCGCGAGCCCGATCGCGTAGGTCATGCGCTCGGCATCGAGGTCGAGCAGCTTGCCGATCGCGACCGCGGCCCCGAACACGCCGATGGAGCCGGTCGAGTGCCAGCCGGCGTCGTAATGTGCCGGATAGGTCGCGTTGCCGATGCGGGAGATGACCTCGAAGCCGAGGATGAAGGCGTGCAGGAAGTCCGGCCCGCTCAACTTGTTCACGCTCGCGTAGGCGAGGAGCGCAGAGGCAACCGGCGAGGAAGCGTGGATGTAGTTCTTCGGCAGCGTGTCGTCGTAATCGTGGACGTGGGACGAAAGCCCGTTGAGCAGCGAGGCAAAGAGCGGGTCGAAGCGCTCGCGCCGGCCGATCACGGCAGAGGTCGGCTGACCCGCATAGGGCCCGAGCGCCGCGATCGCCATGCCCATCGCCGGATGATCCGCACCGCCAAGCGCACAGCCGACGATGTTGACGAGGGCGCGCTTGCCCTCGTGCCGGACCTCGGCCGGGATCGCCTCGAGCCGGCTGCCCAGGATGTACTCCACCAGAGCGGCTGTCTGTCCCATCCATGAGCCTTTACGACCGGAGCAAAATCTGGGGCGGTGCGAATGCCGCGCTCGCCGCCTCTAACCGGGCCCGAGAAGATCGGATTGTCAGGCAGACTGTCAAGCAGCTCGCATATCCCGGAGCGGCACAGATCCGGCGAGCCGCATTCGCGTCTCTTGCCTTCCGGGCGCCGCTGCGCAAAATAGTCAGACAATATGATAATATTGGAGGAAGGTTTTGGCAGGCGGTCTCATTAGGGCGGCTCTGGGCTTTGCAGCCGTAGCGCTCGGAACCCCGGCTCTTGCGCAAGACTACCCGAGCCGTCCGATCACGTTCGTGGTGCCCTATGCGGCCGGCGGCACGACGGACGTGCTGGCGCGGATCATCGGCAAGGCCATGGGGGCCGATCTCGGCCAGACGATCGTCATCGAGAATGCGGGCGGCGCCGGGGGAACGGTCGGCACGCAGCGGGTCGTGCGGGCGGAGCCCGACGGCTACACACTCTCCTTCGGCAACATGGGTTCGCTTGCTGCCAACGTATCCCTGTATCCAAAGCTCAGCTTCGACCCGCGCAAGGACCTGGCTCCGGTGGGCGTCGTCGCGAACGTCCCGATGGTGCTCTCGGTCAGCAAGAAGAGCGGCGTCCGCGACGTCGCGGGCTTCCTCGAGAGGCTCCGGACCGGCAACGTCAACTTCGGCCATTCGGGCCCAGGCTCGACGGGGCATCTGGCCGCCGTGGCGTTCCTTGCCGCGACCAGCACGAAAGCAACCAGCGTCGCCTATCGGGGCGCCGGACCAGCCATCAACGACCTTGTCGCAGGCGTGGTCGATGCCGTGATCGACCAGACCGTCACGATGATCCCGATGCACAAGGGCGGGAACGTCACCGCGATCGGCGTGACGAGCCCGACGCGACTCCCCCAAATCGAGGACGTGCCGACCTTCAAGGAAAGCGGGGTGCCCTCGTTCGACCTGACCGTGTGGAATGCCATCGCGGCACCACGCGGGACGCCGCCCGCCATCGTCGCCCGGCTCGAGAAAGCGCTGGCGGCGGCCCTCGCGGATCCCGAGGTGAAGCAACGCTTCAGCGATCTGGCCGCCCAGGCTCCCGAACCGAATGGCACCGGAGGCGAGGCGCTCGCCCGCATCATGGCCGCCGACGTCGAGCGGCTCGGGAATATCGTGCGGAGTGCGGGGATCACGTCCGAGTAGCGGGCGGGCAAGACGCAGGCACTACCTTGGTGGCAGGCGTGCTTAGCGCGGAAGGACGATGTGGCACGGCCACGACATCGATGTCGTGCCAGTGGTATGCTGACCCATGACGCGAACGAGCCGAGACCGACTGGAGGTGGCGCTCAGCCGAGCCGGCGAGCGCGAGCATGTCTTCACCCGGCTTTATCCGGAGGCGGCCCGGGCGGCGGCTGACGGTTCCGACGCGCGCCGCCGCGCCGGCATCAGCCTTGGCCCGCTCGACGGTGCGATCGTCTCGATCAAGGACCTGTTCGACGTCGCGGGCGAGGTGACGCTCGCCGGTTCGCGAGCGCTTCGCAATGCGGCACCCGCTGCGGCGGATGCCGCCGTCGTGCGGCGGCTCAGGCAGGCCGGCGCGGTGGTCATGGGCCGGACCAACATGGTCGAGTTCGCCTTCTCGGGGCTGGGCCTCAACCCGCATACGGGAACGCCGGGCAACGCGGCCGATCCGACGCTGATCCCGGGCGGCTCCTCGTCGGGGGCGGGCGTCTCCGTCGCGCTCGGCTCGAGCGAGATCGCGATCGGCAGCGATACGGGCGGGTCGGTTCGCATCCCAGCCTCGCTGAACGGCATCGTCGGGTTCAAGCCCACGGCGCGACGCGTGCCGCTCGCCGGCGCCTTCCCGCTCTCCTACAGCCTGGATTCGATCGGGCCGCTCGCAAGAAGCGTCGCCGAGTGCGCCGCCGCCGATGCCGTTATGGCCGGAACCGATCCTCATCGACCTGAGCCGGCCGACATCACCGGGCTTCGCATCGGCGTGCCACGGGGGCTGCTCTTCGGGAACACAGAGGACGTGGTCGCGGATGCCTTCGAGAGCACGCTCAAACGGCTCGCGCGGGCCGGCGCGCAGGTGATGGAACTGCCGCTCGACGACCTCCTGCAGGCAATGTCGGCGGCGCTGCCCGGAGCGTCCATCGCGGCGATCGAGGCCGCCGCGATTCATGCCGACCTCCTTGAGCCGGGGCGGGAGGATTACGATCCGCGAGTCATCAGCCGCATTCAGCGCGGAGCGGAAATCTCAGCCGCATCCTACATCCGGACCATGCGGCGCCGAGCCGAGTTGATCGCCGGGATGGATCGCCGTCTGAAAGCCGTGGATGCCTTCGCGCTCCCTGCGACGGCCACGACCGCCCCCGCCATCGCCCCGCTCCTCGCCGACGATGACGCCTATCAAGCCGCAAACCTGCTCACGCTTCGCAACACAACGGTCGGCAACCTGTTCGACCTCTGCTCGATCACGATCCCTATGCGGGGGACGCCGCGCCCCGCGGGATTCATGCTGACGGCTCGCGGGGATGATGACGAGCGGCTGCTCTCGATCGCGGCGGCGGCCGAACGGCAGCTCGGCTGAGCAAGCTCGGACGAGTTGGCGAGCTGAACGGGCGGGCGGTCCAAGGGCGAGGCGTCGTCCAGTTTTCGCGCTAGCTGGACACACCAAGCGAAGAGCCGGTTCCTTCTCCGCAGCGTGCTTGCAGCGGCGGCCGGCCACCTCGGCTCACTCGGCAGGCTGAAGAGCTCCGCTGCTGTCGACCGGACTCCTTGTGTCGCTTTCACGCGACCGCGCCAGAAACGTGTACGCGACCGGCACCACGAACAGTGTCAGGAGGGTCCCGAAGGTCATGCCGCCAACGATCACCCAGCCGATCTGGGATCGACTCTCGGCACCGGCCCCGGTGGCGAGTGCGAGCGGTACGGCGCCGAGGACCATCGCACCTGTGGTCATCAGGATGGGGCGAAGCCGGAGCGCGGACGCTTCCACCAGCGCCTCGCGGATGGGGCGTCCTTCCTCGCGCAGCTGGTTGGTGAACTCGATGATCAGAATGCCGTGCTTGGTGATGAGCCCGATCAGCGTCACGAGGCCGATCTGACTGTAGACGCTCAGCGTTCCGCCCGACCAGTAGAGCGCCGCAAGGGCGCCCGTGATCGAGAGGGGGACCGAGAACATAATGACCAGCGGGTCGACGAAGCTTTCGAACTGCGCCGCGAGGACGAGGTAGATGAAGCCAAGCGCGAGAATAAAGACGAAGACGATGCTTGCGCCAGACTTCTTGAACTCCCGGCTCTGGCCGGCATAGTCCGTCTGCACACTCGCAGGCAGCACGCGGGCGGCGGCCTGCTCGAGCACGGCGAGCGCGTCGCCAAGCGAATAACCCGGCGCCGGTACGGCCGTGATGGTTGCCGAGCGCATCTGGTTGAAGCGATTGAGCTCCTTCGGGGCCACCGTCTCCTCGACCCGCACGATGCTCGAGAGCTGGATCATCTCGCCCTGGCGGCCCCGGACATAGATGCTCTGCAGGTCGTCGGTCGTGTCACGGCCATCCTCGGCGACCTGCACAACCACGTCATACTGCTCGCCGTTCATGTTGAAGCGGGTGACTTGCCGGCCGCCGAGCAGGGTCTCCAACGTCCGGCCTACCAGATCCACGGAGAGGCCGAGATCGGCGACGCGCTGCCGATCAAGGTTCACCTTCACCTGCGGCTTATCCAGGATCAGGTCCGTTTCCACGTTGGTAAGCGCTGGTGACTTCGACGCCTCCGCCATGACGAGGTCGACGTATTTCCGAAGTTGCTCGTAGCTCTCCGAACTGCGCAGGACGAAGTTCACCGGGCGGCTGCTCGCCCCACCCTGGCCAAGAGAAGGCGGATTTGTCGCGAACAGGCGGATCCCGGGCACCTTGGCTAGGTTGCCGTTCAGGTCGGCCACCATCTGCTGCTGCGTGCGGGCGCGCTCCTCCCACGGCTTCAGCCGGGCGAAGGCAATGGCCCGCGTGACGTCCGGGAATCCCACGATCACGAGGTGGTTCTGCACCTCGGGAGCAGCGGCGAAGAACTCCTCAACCCGACGCGCATGCTCGGCCGTGAAGGCCAGCGTCGCGCCTTCTGGAGCAACCCCGATCGCCGTGATGGAGCCGCGATCCTCGACGGGCGCGAGTTCGGACCGGAGATGGGTGAAGAAGTAATAGCTGGACCCGGCTACTCCGAGCGCGAGGATGACGACAACGAACCGCATCGAGAGCGCGATTTCGAGCGCGCGTCGGTACCCAGACGTCATGCCCTCGAAGAAGCGCTCGAGGAGGTTGTAGAGGCGCCCGTGGCCCTCGTGATGGCGCAGGAGCTTCGCGCACATCATCGGCGTGAGCGTGAGCGCCACGAAGCCGGAGACGAGCACCGCGCCGGCGAGCGTAAGGGCGAATTCGATGAACAGCTTTCCCGTGCGGCCGGTGGCGAAGGCCATCGGCGCATAGACTGCGACGAGGGTCAGCGTCATCGCGATGACCGCGAAGGCGATCTCCTTGATGCCCCGGATCGACGCGGGCACCGGCTGCATCCCGTCCTCGATGTGGCGATGCACGTTCTCGAGCACCACGATCGCGTCGTCCACGACGAGGCCGATGGCGAGCACCATCGACAGCAGCGTGAGCGTATTCACCGTGAACCCGAGCGCCGCCATCAGGGCGAAGGCGCCGATCAGCGAGACCGGGATCGTGACGAGCGGGATCAGCGTCGCGCGGACGGACCGCAGGAAGACGAAGATGATGAGCACGACGAGCGCAACCGCCTCGCCGACGGTGTGGTAGACCGCCTTGATCGAGCGATCGATGAAGATGGAGGTATCGTAGGACACCGCGATGCTCATCCCGTCCGGCAGGTCCGACGTGATCTCGGGCAAAGCGGCGCGCACGCCGGCGGAGACATCGAGCGGGTTCGCGGTCGCCTGCTTGACGATGCCGATCGTCACGGAGGGGCGGCCCGTGAACCAGGCCGCGTTGCGCTCCTGGAGCGCGCCGATCTCGACCCGTGCGACGTCGCGGATCCGGACGGGAAAGCCCTGGACGTCCTTGATAACGATGTTGCCGAACTGCTCGGGCGTGACGAGGCCAGTCTGCGACAGCACGGTGAATTCCCGGTCCTTGCTCTCGATGCGCCCGGACGGAATCTCGATATTCTGCTGCCGAAGCGCTGCCTCCACCTCCTGAACGGTCAGGCTTTGGGCGGCGAGGCGGGTCTGGTCCAGCCAGATCCGCATGGCGATCCGGCGCTCGCCCAGGATGCGCACCTCGGCCACACCGGTCACGTTTTGGACCCGGTCGGTGATGAACCGATCCGCAAAGTCGGTCAGCTCGAGCGGGGTGTGCCGCGAGCTCATGAGGGACAGGTAGAGGATCGGCTGCGCGTCGGCCTCGACCTTGGCGATGATCGGCTCGTCGATCTCCTCCGGCATGCGGCCGCGCACACGCCCCACCCTGTCGCGTACGTCCGACGCGGCAACGTCCGGGTCGACCTCCGGCCGAAAGGTGACGGAGATGTTCGAGCTCTCCTGGCGGCTGACCGACGTGACCGTCTCGATCCCCTCGATCCCGGCGATCGAGTTCTCCAGGATCTGCGTGACCTGCGTCTCGATGATCTCGGCGCTCGCGCCCGGATAGACGGTCCGAACGGAGACGATCGGCTCGTCGATATTGGGGTATTCGCGCACAGGGAGGCGCGTATAGGAGACGGCCCCCACGAGGAGGACGAGCAGACTGAGAACGGTCGAGAGGACCGGCCGACGGACGAATAGTTCGAACAAGCTCATTGCGTGACGGACGCTCCCGCCTTGGCCTGTGGCTGCGCGGTCTCGACCACCGCTCCGTCGCGGAGCCTCATCTGCCCGGTTGTCACGATCCGCTGACCGGGCTTCAGGCCCTCCGCGATCTCGACGCGGCCGGACAGGCGCTTTCCGAGCCGTACCCGCACGAGCCGAGCCTTGTCCCCCTCCAATACGTAGACGGCCTTCGCCTGGCCATCGGGCACGACCGCCGATTCCGGCACCACAAGGGCGCTCTCGCGAACATCCGTCACGATCGACACCCGGGCGAACAGGCCGGGCTTCAAGGCAAGGTCGGGATTTGGGATCCGCGCGCGCAGCCGGATGGCGCGCCCGTTCACGTCGATGACGGGATCGATCGCATAGACCGCCCCATCGAAGACGCGGTTGGGGAACGCGTCCACGCGCACGCGGATCTTCTGGCCGACTGCCACATCCTGCAGAAGCAGTTCGGGAACCCTGAAGTCCACCTTGATCGGATCCAGATTGGTCAGCGTGACGATCGTCTGGCCGGGCGTGAGGTACGTCCCGACGCTCACGCTACGCAGACCCACCGTGCCGTCGATCGGGGCGGCGATCGTCGCCTTCTCGAGGCGGGCTTGGGCAAGCGCTACCCGCACCTCGGCCGCCGCGAGCTGTGCCTCAGCCTGCTCCGAGGCGACGCGTGTGCCCGCGCCACGCTGGACGAGCGAGTTCGCGCGCTCGTACGTGTCTCGCGCGAGCCCGAGATCGACCTGCGCCTGTTTGAGCTCCTGAGTCAGAATGCCGGTGTCGAGCTCGACGAGAACCTGCCCCTTCTTGACCCGGTCCCCTTCGCGGAATCCGAGCTTGGTGAGCCGCCCCGCGATCTCGGGTGCTATGGCGACAGTCTCGTCTGCCACCAGGCTCCCGAGCGCCTCGACCTCGTCGACGACGGGCTCCGCCTGAACGGACGCGACTTCGACCGGAACAGGGCGAACGGCTGGCTGCGACGGCGCCGTCGAGGTCGTCTGCGTGTCGGGCTTGACGATGCCCAGCCGAGTGGCCCCGCCGAACCAGGCAAACGCCGCGGCGGCGCCGATGACGAGCATGGCCGCGATAAGAAGGATCGGACGCTTCAAGACGCTCCTCCGATGGCGAGCGCCTGCTCGGCTCGCCCAAGTGGAATACCGGCCCGCTCAGTGCGCCGGGCAAGGCCGCCGAGCAGCAGGTCGCTGAGACGCTTCGAGCTCGCGCTGGTGCCGGCGCCGACGAGTGCGGTCATGCGAATTGCGCCCAGGATGGCGAGAGCGGCGAGCTGGGCGTCGGCGGCGTCGAACTCGCCCCTCCGGTTCCCCTCGTCGATCAAAGAGACGACCTCGTCCCGAAGGTCCCGCATTCCTTTCCGGAGCATCCTGCGGCTGCGCTCGCTTGGCCCGGTCCCCTCCCCTTCGATGGCCCGGAGCGCCGACGCGAGCGCACCGATTTCATCATGGATGAGCGCGATCGTCCGGCGCAGGCGCATCTCCGCCGAACCTGGCTCACTTCGCAGCTCGGCGACCTTCGATTGCAGCTCGCCGAGCGTCTGCTCGAGCGCGGCCATGAACAGAGCCTCCTTCGTCGGAAAGTAGCGGTAGAGGGTGGGCTTGGCGATCTCCGCCGCGACCGCCACGTCGTCCATATGGACCCGTGCGTAATCCTCCGACGCGAACAGCTTCGCGGCTACGCCCAGCATCTTCCGGCGGCGGCGTTCGAATGTCTCCGGCTTCATCTCTACGCGTTACGCCCTGGTGAAATATGTACCTAACGAGTTCAGATATGGGGCGGGCATATGGATCGGCAAGGGCGTGTCAGGCCGTCGCTCTCACGCCATCATTCCCGACAGGAAAGGCCCGTGGCCTCAGATCGGGTAAGTGGGGGTCCGCCAGCCATTGAGCTTCGCCAGCATGGCGCGAGCCACCTCGATACGGATACCGTTGAACTCGTAATGGGGGTGCTCTTCTGAAACGAAGACATGTGGCAGGACATGGTAGGGCGTGATCCCTGTCCGCAGCGCCTCATCATATTTCGTGCCGGTCTTGTCGCCCGTGAATTCCATCAGCTCTGCATAACCACCTTCGTTGTCGCAGGCGGCAAGGTCCTCCGGCCTCTCGAACCCGAGGTGAAGGAAGGTGCCTATCCCGTATACACCGAAGCAGGCGGCCGGGTCCCCAAGCCAAGCCAACGCCGCTATGACCGCGTCCTCGCCGATGCTCAGCTCCGAGAACTGCGGCGTGAGGAGAACTTCATCGAGGACCGCGCGGCTTACCCAAAGCATCTTCTCTCTAAAGGGCATGATCGGGGCCGTCTCGCTGACGAACGCCTCGAATTTCAACGAGGTCTCGTTCCCGAGTTTCATCGAGTAGGCACGATGCCTCTCCCGGATGAACGTCAGTGCTGCCCGCTGCAGGTTGGCGGCAACCCGTGGATCGGGCTCGAAGCAGCTGTCATCGTCCATCAGCATCGCAAGCGTGTAGCGGCACGCCTGGTGAACCGCTTCGATCGTTGTCCTTGCCACGTCACCGATCGTTTCATGCAGGCTGGCCGATCGGATGATCAGGAACTGGCTTGCGCTCCCTCCAGCGCCGACGGTCTCCTCGATGTGGTCCAAGAAGAGCGACGTGTATCCCTGGGCATAAACAACTACACAGCAACTCAGCCCAGCAGCGTTCAGGCAAGGGACGAACTCCTGCCTTAGATCGAGTAGCAGCCGGCCGAGGCAGCGCTCGCGGCCTCGGCTGTAGATGACGATCGCAACGTCGCACTCGATCAACGAGCTTTTCCCTTGGCTTGCGACAACACGACCGCGAGGGTGAGCGATGTCCCGTCCTTCCTAGCATGGAGCCCAGATCCCGGCGCCCTGGTCGTTGAAGGTGCTCGATGATGCGGCCCTCGAGTGCTGCGAGCCGTCAGTCGCCGCGGCGCCTCGCACCGGCACAGGTGCGCTACGAGCCATTGCGACCGGCCCGGAGGCGCGGCTCCCATGCAGCGAGGAACGTCAGGCGCTCGGGATGCGCGAGTGCCCGTAATAGCCGTAGCGGCGGCGCGCCTCGGCCATCTCCTCGCGCGTGAGGAGGCACGGTGCGCCCGCCTGGAGGGCCAGGATGTATTGCCGGGCGAGCATCTCGAGCGCGAGGGCGGTCTTGGCCGCGCTGTCGATGGACGGGCCGAAGCAGATCATGCCGTGGTTGGCGAGAAGGCAGGCGGTCCGGTCCTTCAGGGCCGAGGCGGCGAGCCGGGCGAGTTCGGGCGAGCCGAACGGGGCGTAGGCCGTGCACGGAACGTCGTCCCCACCGAAGAGAGCGACCATGTAGTGGAAGGGTGGAAGCGGGCGGCGCAGGCAGGACAGCGCCGTGCAGGCATCCGCATGCGTGTGGACGACGGCCACGGCGTCCGATCGCGCGGCGTAGATCTCCGCGTGCATCGACCATTCGCTGGACGGGATGCCCTCCCCGCTCACGCGGCCGGCCCCGTCCATCAGCACGAGCTCGCGCTGGGATACGTCGCTCCCGGCCCCGGTCGGCGTGATCAGGATACCGTCCTCGACCCGGACGCTCAGGTTTCCTGAGCTCAGCTTCAGCAGCCCTTCCGTTGCGAGGCCGCGATAGGCGGCGACGAGATCGGTGCGTTCCGCTTCGAAAGTCATGGCAGTCACCCGGTCGTTCCCTCCCGGAGCTTCACGTGGCAGCCAGGCGCGGGCCTGTCTACGGTCGGGCGCTTCGCCGCGCCCCACGCGAAAGTTGTGTTTTGCGCCGCCGATCCGCTTCTCGGGCGAGGCCGACTCAGATTGGTTCCTCCCATGCGGTACCGGCTCGGCATGAAGGACGATGGCTGGCTCGTGGTCGACACGGAGCGGCGGCGCGTCGCGCGCTACGGCGGGCTGAAGCTCGAAGGACTCACACCCGAAGAGGCGCATGTGATGCTCGGGCTCGTGGAAGCGTTCGACCGCGGCGCGGAGCTCGATGCCGACGACGCCTTTCCGCCGGGAGGCCCGGACAAGGCCCGGCCGGAGGCGCGGGCCTGAGGCTGGGCCTCAGAGGAACTGGATGCCCAGCGTGTCCTCGCTCCGCCACACGAGCCTGGCGCGGCGGCGAAGCTGGCGCGAGGGGATCACCACCTCGAACTCGCTCGGCAGCATGCGGTCGCGTGGGAGATCGAGCTTCGCGCCGCTCGTGGAGATGTTGACGGTCTGGCAAGGCAGAGACTTCTGCCGGGAGACCACGATCGTCGCCGGAACCTGCATCGGCAGGCGGTGTGCGCGACGGCGCTCCCGCTCGGCAGCGTCGTGAGACTTGGCCCGAAACAATCCGAACATGACGCCTCGATTGGATGTCGAGCCATCCTGCCACCGGCTGCCTAAGCTCGCTGTAAGCCGATTGCCTCAATTCGAGTGATCTCCCATCATCGCATCCTGTCTCGGAGACCTCGGATGTGGCGCGCGGTCCCTCTCTGCCTGCTTGTCCTCCCAGGCTCCGCCGCCGCGCAGGACATCGAGACCGCGCACACGCTCCACTCCCGGCGTCCCCAGGCTTTCGCGGCCTATCAGGCGGTGCTGCCGAAAGGCTTCGAGAACGATCCCTGGATCCGCATCCTGGACGGCACCTCGGAGCCCATTCGCATCGTGCGACGCGAGGGGAAGGAATGGGTCCTCGGCTTCTCCTGCAAGCCGCATGATTGCGGCGCGAACGCCCTCGCCTTCCTCGCCGCGCTCGACGGGTCGCGCGCCGTCATCGTGCTCAAGTCGGACGAGCGCACCGACGGCCGCACCGAGGTGTACGGCCGCTCCACTGCCGAAGAGCGACGGCTTCTCAAGGAACTGCTCTCGATTCCGCGCTGACATTGCTGCGTTGGCTCCCGGCGAAAACCTCGCTTAACCTGTTCAGGGCACTCTCCCGCCGTGCCCGAACCCCGCCGCAAATCACCCTCCCCGCGCGACGAAGAGCCCGCCTCGGCGCGTTTCGACTGGCGGGGCTGGGTGGAGCCGCTGAGGCCGGACCTCTCCGGCCGGGGCGCCGCCCGGCTCGCCGGCCGTGTGACGATCGCGGCACTCGTGATCACGATCATGACGGCCCTGGCGGATTGGAGCGCGCGCGGCTTCCTCGATCGCGGTGGGCTCGACCGCCTCGTGTCCATGAAGCCGCCGGCCAAGACCGAAACCCGGACGGCGCTGAAGCCGGACCGCAACCTCGACAAGGGCCGGCTCAAGGCGATCCTCGCCGCAGACAAGCCCCGCTAGGCACCCGCGCCATCCGCGCACGCGCCGTCCGTCCCCGGTCCGGGGTCGGTCATCGCAGATGGTTCAAAGAGCGGGTAGGAAGAAGGACGCCGGGCGCCGACTTCTGTTTATTGAAAGTATGCCGGAGCCCGACGTCCTTTCTGACGGTCTTTTCGAGCCGGTCGCATACGCGACCAGAGCGTCGGGGAGCCAGGTCACCGGACCCGACCTCCGAACCCGCCGCCTTCTTCCGCCGGTCTGATCCGGTGATCAAACGAGCCTTCCCGCCGGAAGAGGCGGAGCCCTTGTGGCACATTTAGGAATATATGTCAATGGAGCGGACGCAAGGGGCTCACATATCGGCAGCCTCGCTGAGCCAGCCTTCCGGTACTCGGCGGCGCGCTTCCTGGAGTGGAGGCGTAAGCATCGCAAGCCGTAGGAGCCGGAGGTCATTCGACGGGCCCGCTAACCGGTCAAACCTTGCTCAGGTCGATGGTGATCCCCTGGCTATGCATTTCCTGGGCTAGGGTCAGCTTAGCCTCTGACGGGCTCTCTTTCCAAGGGATGTACATAAGCCCTTGGATATCGGACGGCTTCTCCATCTTAAGGTCGCTTTTCATGAGTATTGCGACCTTCGGCCGCCCGAGTACTGCGAGCATCATGCCGAGTTCGAGAACGACATTCTGACGGGCCCGGAAGAGTTTCTTTTCGGGCTGCTCCCGCTCGTTACCCTCATCATCTGGCGTAACAATCACAACGGCAAACACCGCATCGCGCCGCACACTTTCCAGCTTCTCGATGATCGTCTGTCCCGCCGATGGTATCTGCTCAAGTATTTGAGGCTCCAAGTCCCATCTCCGCAGCATCGCTTCGACTTCGGTGCGGGCTGGGCCGTCGTGACCATAGACGACGAACACCTTTCTGGATTGCGCGGCCGGTTGTTTGACGGAAAAGGCAGGCGCCTGCTTGACCTCCCCGTTGAGGCCCAGGCACGCTTTGACGGGGTCAGGATTCTTGCCCTGGACCACCATCTTTCCTGTATCGTACAGGTTCAAGATGGCGTTGCAGTCGAGCTTCAGCCGCCACCCAGTGTTATTGCCGTCCCTTGCCTCTTCAACGACAGTTATTCCCGCTTCCGCAAGCTTTGCCTTTATTTCTTCGATACCCATGCTCTTTCGGGCGCTCCCCTGCGAGGTGGAAGCATCGACTCACGGCGGATCAAACGAGTCAAGATCGTGAGCTATCAACGGGCCATGCTGGTCCATGGCGAACCATGTCATTTCGTCTTGCCTTCCGCTTCCGCATCGGCGCCTGCGGCTTCCTGGGAGCCTCCTTGAACGGCTTCGGCGGCGTGCTGAGCGCGCCCTCAACATCGCCGCGAAGCGGCTTTGAGCCTCCGCCTCGCTATCCTCGGCTCATCCGCCTTGCGGCTCGTAACGAGCTATCCCCGTGAAGAAGCAGCCAAAGAATCCGCCTAACGCGCTAGCCGTGTTCGGACAGGCGAGGCGGTTCCGGTTTGCCGATGCCCACCTCCGGGCCATCGATAATCCGGTTCTGTTCGAAGCGATGGGGACGGTCTGCCTCACGCTCTCAGCCTTTTCCAGCGAGTTGTATTTGAAGTCGCTCCTGTGCATCGAAACCGGGAGGATCTACCCCGGCCACAACCTCAAAAATCTCTACAGGAACCTCTCGCTCCCCACCCGCCGCCGCATACGGCAACTATGGGGCGTTTACTGGGATTCGCAGACGCCCAGGTGGAAGAAGCTTTCTGATTTGATGGGGCATCCGCCCCCAGACGGAGACTTAGACGCCGCGCTCGACACCGCCGGACATGCCTTTGAGGCTTTCCGCTACGCTTTCGAAGGCGGCTTGCCGGACTTCTTCCTAGGTGAGTTTCCAGCCATCCTAGATCAGGTCGCGCTAGAACTCAGGCCCGAGTGGCGATCTCTTCCCGAGCCTGAACCCACGTACCTTGGTCAGATAGGGCCAGTGCTAGCCGTCGAGGACTGGCCTCCCCATCCGAAGGATAGTCGATGACGAAGCGGCCGCCTTCGATCGGAAAATCATTTCGCAGCACCGTGATTGCGCGGGAGGTGCCGGCCGGCAGTGCAGCAGCCTCCTGAAGGCGCCGATGCTCGTTGCTGCGCTCCCGAGCACCAGGCGGAGCAAGCCGCGATCGCCGGGGCGCTTCATTCTCCCATTGCCGAGTTGCGCGGCCGGATAAGCGTTGCAATACTCCGGGCACAACCCCCGCCAGAGGGGTTTCGGGAGGAACATCGATGAGGAGACGTGACGTTCTCGCAGGAGGGCTCGCGCTCTCTGCGGCCGCGGTCACTGCGCCGTGGGTCCGCGCCCAGGCGCAGATCACCCTGCATGGCGCGTCCCAATTCAACGACGATCACGCCTTCACGAAAGGCCTCGCCAAGTTTGCCGAGCTGACGCAGCAATATTACGGCAAGCCCATCAACTTCGTCCTGCACAAGAACTCGGAGCTCGGGCTCGAGAAGGATTATTTCGCCTACATGAACCAGGGGATCTCGGTCGATTACGCCGTCGTATCCCCCGCCCATATGTCGACCTTCTCGCGCGCGGCGCCCTTTATCGACGCGCCGTTCCTGTTCCGGGACCTGGCGCACTGGAACAAGGTGCTCGACGCCGACATCCTGAAGCCGGTCGCGGACGAGATCGCCCAGAAGGCTGACGTGATGCTCGTCGGCTATGGCGGCGGCGGGGTGCGCAACATCTTCTCGAACAAGCCCGCGACCAACCTCGCCGAGCTCAAGGGCCTGAAGGTGCGCGTGCAGGGGGCCCCGATCTGGAGCCGGACCTTCCAGGCGATCGGGATGGCGCCGACGGTCATCGCCTATAACGAGGTCTACAACGCCATCCAGAACGGCGTGATCAACGCTGGCGAGAACGAGGCGGCCGGCGTCGAATCCATGAAGTTCTTCGAGGTCGGCCCGAACCTCCTCATGACGCAGCACGCGATCACGATCCGGCCGATCTGCTTTGCCGGAAAGACCTACAAGCGCCTGCCGGCCGACCTGCAGGCCGCGGTCGTGAAGGCCGGGCGGGAGGCCGGCGCCCATGCGCGGCAGATCGAGTCCTCCGAGGATTCACAGAAGATCGACGCGCTCGAAAAGGCCGGGAAGCTGAAGAAGGTCGCCTTTACCGAGCGCGAGCAGATGAAGAAGCTCGTCGACCCGGTCATGGCCGCCTACGCCAAGGAGATCGGGGCCGACAAGATCTACGACCAGCTGAACGCGGTCACCTGATCCACCCTGCCCTTCGATTCTCGGGAACCGCGCGGCGATCGCCGCGCGGCAGCGGCCGCTCATGCGAACGATCATCGACGCCTATCACAAGCTCCTGACCTGGCTGCTCGTCGCGACCGTCGCGATCCTGATCATCCCCGTCAGCCTGCAGATCCTGTCGCGCTACACGCAGCTTTTCCCCGCCTATATCTGGACCGAGGAGATGTCGCGCTTCCTGTTCATCTGGATGGTGATGCTCGGCGCGATGATCGGGATCCGAGAACGGACGCATTTCGAAGTCGACGTCTGGCCGGAGTTGGGACCGCGCAGCGGGGCTCTGCTTCGGATCGTGTCGAACATCTTCGTCCTCATCTTCGCGCTCGTGTTCCTGTACTGGGGGTGGCGCTTCCTGATGTTCGGCTGGTATCAGACCTCCGAGCTCGCCGACCTTCCGATGGGCTTCATCTTCGCGGCATGGCCCCTTGCCGGCGCAACCTGGCTCCTCTTCCTCGGCGAGGCCTTCTTCGACGACCTGAGGACACTCGCCGGTCGCGCGCCGCTCGCCCCGGAGGAGCCCATCCCGGAGACGGGGATCATCGCGGGACAGAGCGCCGAATGATGGCTCCCGAGCTCCGGGCCGATCCTCCCCCGCCATGGGGAGGTGGCGGCCCTACAGGGGCCGCCGGAGGGGGACCGATTCCCAGGACGCCTCACTCCGACCTGAACCCCACCCGGCTCGGCTTTGCCGAGTCCGCCCTCTCCTGCAGGGGAGGGATCACGCCCCGGCCACGCATAGCGGAAACCTGCCTTTGACAAGCGCCCTTCTCTCGCCCGGCAGCGCGGCGCTCGTCCTGTTCGGCGTCTTCTTCGCGCTTCTGATCCTGCGCGTGCCGGTCGCGTTCGCCCTCGGACTCTCCTGCCTGCCGCTCCTGATGCTCGAGGAGCGGCTGTCGCCGCTCGTCCTCTTCAACGAGACCTTCAAGGCGTACAACTCCTTCATTCTGCTGGCCGTGCCGCTGTTCCTCCTGACGGCGAACCTGATGAGCACCGGCGGGATCACGGACCGGCTCGTCCGGCTGTCGCGGGCGCTCGTCGGCAATTTCCCGGGCGCGCTGGCCCAGATCAACGTGATCCTTTCGGTCTTCTTCGCCGGCATTTCGGGGTCGTCGACGGCGGACGCGGCCAGCCAGTCGAAGATCTTCATCGATGCACAGACGCGCGAGGGCTATGATCTGTCCTTTTCCATCGCGATCACGGCGGTGTCGGCCGTGCTCGCGGTCATCATCCCGCCCTCGATCCTGATGATCGTCTGGGGCGGCGTGATTTCCGTCTCCATCGGTGCGCTCTACCTCGCGGGCGTCATCCCGGGCCTCCTGATCGCCGGGGCGCAGATGGCGACCGTTCATATCTATGCGAAGCTCTACAATTACCCGGTTTATCCGCGCGCCACGTTGCGGGAATTTCTGGTCGCGACCTTCGTCTCAATCCCGGCCCTGATGACCCCGTTCCTGGTGGTCGGCGGGATCCTGCTCGGGTGGTTCACGGCGACGGAATCCGCCTGCGTGGCGGTGATCTATGCGGCCTTGCTGTCGATCTTCTACTATCGCGAAATGGGGTTGCGGCAGCTCTTCGACGCGCTGCTCGAGACGGGCCGGCTCTCGGCGGTCGCGCTGTTCTGCGTCGGCACCGCCTCGGCCTTCGGCTGGATGCTCGCCTACTATCAGATCCCGCGCGAACTCCTCGCCAACGTCACGGCATGGGGGATGGGGCCGATCGGCGTCGGCTTCTTCATCGCGCTCTGCTTCCTCGTGGTCGGCTGCTTCCTGGACGCGATTCCGGCGATCATCATCGTCGGCACGACGCTCGAGCCGCTGTCGCGCTCGGTCGACATGCACCCGGTGCATTTTGCCCTGATCGCGATCGTGTCGCTCGCCTTCGGGCTCGTGACCCCGCCTTACGGGCTCTGCCTGATGGTCGCCTGCGCGGTGGCCAAGGTGAAGCTCCGGTTCGTCCTCAAGGACACGATGATCATGCTCGCGCCCATGCTGGCCGTGCTCGCGGCGCTGATCATCTTCCCCGAGATCGTGCTCTTCCTGCCCCGGCTCTTCGCACCCGAATTCCTGAAATAGGCAGGCCTGGCGCCCCGCCCCTGCCGCTCAGGCGTGGACGACGAGCGGGACGACGTTGCTGCCGGCCGCCTGAGGGCCGCCGCGCGCGGCCGATATCACGGCCGCCAGTTCGCCCTGCCGGAACGGCTTCGCGAGCCGCGGCAGAGGGCGGTATTCCGCAACCTCTTCGATATCCGCATATCCGCTCGCCAGGATGACCGGCATGCCGGGATAGCTCTCCTGGATTTGCTGCGCGAGCTCGAGGCCGGTCATGCCGGGCATGGCATGATCCGTGATCACGACGTCGATCGAGCGCTCGTGCCTGCGCAGCGCCTCGAGGGCGTGCGGGCCGGAATTCGCTTCCACCACCCGGTGCCCCAGATCCTCTAGCATGGCGGCCGTGCCGGCAGAGACGAGGAGATCGTCGTCCACGACGAGGACGGTGAGCTCGGGCCCGATCCCCATATCGCTCGGCAGCGCCGCATCGCGCTCTGGCGCGACGGCGCTGTCCTCGGCCTGCTCCGCCTGCGGCAGCCAGAGCGAGATCGTGGTCCCGTGGCCGGGCTCGCTCGTCACCGTCATCGCGCCGCCGGACTGGACCGCGAGACCCTGCACCATGGAGAGGCCGAGCCCCGTCCCCTTGCCCGGGCCCTTGGTGGTGAAGAAGGGCTCCGTGGCGCGTGCGAGCGTCGCCTCGTCCATGCCGAGCCCGGTATCGACGACATCGAGCCGCACATAGGGCGCGGGCGGCAGCTCGCGCGGCGCGCCCGCCTCGCCGCCGGATCCGATCCGCAGTTGGCTCCCGACGATCGAGATCGTCCCGCCGAGCGGCATGGCATCCCGCGCATTCACGGCTAGATTCAGGATCGCAAGCTCGAGCTGGTTCGCATCGACCCGCACCGGCGGCAGATCGGCCGGAAGGTGCTTCCCCAGCATCACGGCCGGGCCGATGGCGCGGGCGAGCAGATCCTCCATGCCGGAGACCAGCTTCCCGATGTCGACCGTCTCCGGCTTCAGCTCCTGGCGCCGCGCGAAGGCGAGGAGACGTTGCGTCAGCGCTGCTCCGCGCTCGGCACCCTGGACCGCATTGTCGAGGAGCCGATGCGAGCGCGCGTCGTCAGACGCGAGCCGCTTCTTCAGGAGCTCGAGGCTGCCGAGAACGGCCATGAGCAGGTTGTTGAAGTCGTGCGCGACGCCGCCCGTCAGCTGGCCGATCGTATCGATCTTTTGCGCCTCGAAGAGCTGCGCGAGCGCCATCTCGCGCTCACGCGTCCGTTCGTCGATCCGCTGCTCCAGCTCTTCGTTAAGCTGCTGCAGCGCCTCCTCGGCCCGCTTCCGGCCCGTGATGTCGATCGTGACGCCGCTCACCCGGGCGACATCGTCGAGCCCGCCCGTCCATGAGGGGCTGCCGCCGTCCCCGGCCGCCGTGACGGCTCCCGCGCAGATGCACCAGCGCACGTCGCCGTCCGGGCGGATGATCCGCACCTCCGTCTGGAAGGTCCCCGAAGCGGGAAGCCCGGCCTTGATGAGCGCCTCGACCCTATCGAGATCCTCCGGCTGGATGAACGGTCGCACCGAAGGGAAGGTCGGGGTGAAGCTCGCGGGATCTACCCCGAAGATGCGGTACTGGCCGGCATCCCAGAGGACCTCGCCGGTGCGCGGCTCCCAGTCCCAGGAGCCCATCTGGCCGGCCGCGAGCGCAAGGCTGCGGCGCTGCTCGCTCTGCTGCAGCCGGGCAGCCGACGCCTCGAGCGCGGCGGTGCGCTCGGCCACGCGCTGCTCCAGCTCGGCGTTCAGCCGCTCGAGCTGGCGCGTTTTCCGGTACAGTTCAGAGAAGATGCGGACCTTCGCCCGCAGCACCTCCGGCACGACCGGGACCGGCACGTAATCGACCGCCCCGGCCTCGTAGCCACGCAGGCTGTCGATCTCCGTGATCTGGATCGCCGACACGAAGATGATCGCGATCTTCTGGAAGCGCGGGTGCTCCCGGATCATCGTCGCGAGCTCGAAGCCGTCGAGCTCCGGCATGGAGACGTCGAGCAGGATGACGGCGACTTCGGTCTTGAGAAGCTGCTCGAGCGCTTCCCTGGCAGAGCCGGCCTTGATCAGGTTCTCGCCGAGCTCGCTCAGGATCACTTCGTAGCTGAGGAGCTTCGCCGGCTGATCGTCGACGAGCAGGATGTTGACCCGATCCTGGTCCTGGATCTGCACGATTGCTGTCTCCAGGACCTAGCGGTGCAGCCACATGCGCAGCGCCGACAGGAGCTGCTCGGTGTTCACGGGTTTCGCCAGGTAATCGGAGGCGCCCGCCTCGAGGCACTTCTCGCGGTCACCCTTCATGGCCTTCGCCGTGAGCGCGATCATCGGCAGCCGCCGGAACGACGGATCGGCCCGGATCGCCTGCATCGTCTCGTACCCGTCCATTCCGGGCATCATGATGTCCATGAGCACGATCGCAACCTCCGGCCGCGACTGGATGATCGAGATCGCCTCGTTGCCGGTCGTCGCCGTGAGCACCTTCATGCCACGGCGCTCCAGAACGCTGGATAGGGCGAAGATGTTGCGCGCGTCGTCGTCGACGAGAAGGACGGTTCGGCCGAGGAGGTCCTCGTCCGAGGAGTGCAGGCGCTCGATCATGCGCTGCTTCTCGACGGGCAGGTCGGAGACGACGCGGTGCAGGAAGAGCGCCGTCTCGTCGAGAAGCCGTTCCGGGGATTCCACGCCTTTCACCACCACGGAGCTTGCCAGCATGTGGAGCTGCGCATCCTCCTCCGGCGACAATTCCCGTCCGGTAAACACGACGACCGGGATGTCGGCGAGGGCCGCATCATCCCGGATGCGCTCCAGCACCTCGAAGCCCGACATGTCCGGCAGCTTCAGGTCGAGGACGACGCAATCCGCTGGCTCCGCCCGCAGCCGCTCCAGCGCCTCCGCGCCCGTCTCGGCCGTCGTGATGTCGATGTCGCCGTGCCCGAGAAGCTCGGTCACGCTCATCCGCTCGGCGGCGTTGTCCTCAACGATGAGCAGGCGCCGGCGGCGCGGCTGCGCGAAGGTCTTGATGCGGGACAGCGCATTGTCCAGCCCTTCCGCCGTGGTGGGCTTCGACATGAAGGAGAAGGCGCCGCGGGCGAGCCCGTGCTGCCGGTCCTCGTCGATCGTGACGATCTGCACCGGGATGTGGCGCGTCGCCGGATCCTGCTTGAGCTGCCCGAGAACGGTCCAGCCCATCATGTCGGGCAGGAACACGTCGAGCGACACTGCGGTGGGCCGGTACTCGCGGGCCAGCGCCAGCGCATCCGCGCCGCGGCGGGCAACGAGGACCTTCAGGCCGTTGTCGTGCGCGAGATCGGCCATGACGCGCGCGTAATGCGCATCGTCCTCGACAATCAGAAGCACGTTATCGCCTGGCTCGATCATGTTCCGGTCGTCCGGAACCTCCTGATCGACACCCGTCGCGGTATCGGCGAGCTTGGCGCCGGCAGCCTTGGCGAGCGCGGCGACCGCCCACGGCGCCGACGGTGCCTGGGTAACCCGCTCCAACGCCGTCTCCGCGTGGTTGGGTCTGGCCGGCATGACCTTGGCGGATGTCGGCGCGCCCACATAGGCGAGCGGCAGGTAGAGCGTGAACGTCGAGCCGACCCCCGGCGTGCTGCGGAGCTGGATCTCGCCGCCGAGCAGGCCGGCGAGCTCGCGGCTGATCGCAAGCCCAAGGCCCGTGCCGCCGTATTTGCGGCTCGTGCCGGCATCCGCCTGCTGGAACGCCTCGAAGATGATCTTCTGCTTCTCGGGCGGGATGCCGATGCCGGTATCGGCCACCTCGAAGGCGATTACGGACGGCGCGTGCTTCAGTACCGGGTGGTCGGGACTCCAGCCGCTCACGACCGGCGTGACGCTCAGCGTGACGCCGCCCTCGGCCGTGAACTTGAAGGCGTTGGACAGCAGGTTCTTCAGGATCTGCTGCAGGCGCTTCGCGTCCGTGATCAGGCTCCGCTCGAGGTTCGGGGCCGTCTTCACATCGAACGAGAGATGCCGGCTGTCGGCCTCGTGCCGGAACGGCCGCGCCATGACCTCGAGGAGATTCGAGAAGTAGATCTCCTCGGCCTCGACCGACACCGTGCCGGACTCGATCTTCGACAGATCGAGAATGTCGGTGATGAGGTTGAGAAGGTCGGTTCCGGCGCCATGGATGGTGCGGGCGAACTCCACCTGCTTCGGGCTCAGATTGCCGTCCGGATTGTCCGTCAGCTGCTGGCCGAGGATCAGAATCGAGTTCAGCGGCGTCCGAAGCTCATGGCTCATATTGGCCAGGAACTCGGATTTGTACTTGGAGGTGAGCGCAAGCTCGGCGGCCTGCTCCTCGAGCGCGCGCCGGGCCTGCTCGATCTCCTGGTTCTTGGCCTCGACCTCGTTGTTGCGGTCGGCGAGCTGCTGCGCCTTCTGCTCGAGCTGCTCGTTGGTCTGCTGCAACTCGCGCTGCTGCGTCTGCAGCTCGGTCGCGAGCTGCTGCGATTGCGTGAGCAGGCCTTCGGTCTGCATCGTCGCCTCGATCGAGTTCAGCACGATCCCGATCGAGGTCGTGAGCTGCTCGAGGAACGACATCTGCAGGTCGGTGAAGTGACCCAGCGAGGCGAGCTCGATCACGGCCTTCACCTGGCCCTCGAACAGCACCGGCAGCACGATGGCGTTTCGTGGCACGGCCTTGAACAGGCCTGACCCGATCGGCACCACGTTCGACGGCATCTCGGTAATGAGCATCCGCCGCGCGTCCCGGGCGCATTGGCCGATCAGGCCCTCGCCCATGGCGAGCCGCTCCGGATGGCCGGCGAGCCCGTCATCAGCATAGGCGGAGAGCAGCCGGAGGCCGGACGGGGCGCCTTCCCCGGTGTCGACCTGGTAGATGACGCCGTGCTGCGCCTCGACGAGCGGGGCGAGCTCGGAGAGCAGCATCCGGCCGACGGTCGCGAGGTCACGCTGCCCCTGCAGCATGTTCGTGAACCGGGCGAGGTTGGTCTTGAGCCAATCCTGCTCCGTGTTCTGCTCCGTCGTCAGACGGAGGTTGCCGATCATCGTGTTGATGTTGTCCTTCAGTTCGGCGACCTCGCCGCGCGCCTCGACCTGGATCGAGCGCGTCAGGTCTCCCTTGGTCACGGCGGTCGCGACCTCGGCGATGGCGCGGACCTGGGTGGTCAGGTTCGCGGCGAGCAGGTTCACGTTGTCGGTCAGGTCCTTCCAGGTGCCGGATGCGCCCGGCACGTTGGCCTGACCGCCAAGGCGGCCTTCGACGCCCACCTCGCGCGCGACGGTCGTCACCTGGTCGGCGAAGGTCGCGAGCGTGTCGGTCATATTGTTGATGGTCTCGGCAAGCGCCGCGACCTCGCCCTTCGAGGCAACCGTGAGGTTCTGCTTCAGGTCGCCGTTCGCGACCGCTGTCACGACCTTCACGATGCCGCGGACCTGCTCGGTCAGGTTCGCGGCCATGACGTTCACGGTGTCGGTCAGGTCCTTCCAGGTCCCGGCGACGCCCGGCACCTGCGCCTGCCCGCCGAGCTTGCCTTCGGTGCCGACCTCCTTGGCGACGCGGGTGACCTCGCCCGCGAAGCCGTTCAGCTGGTCCACCATCGTGTTGATGGTGGATTTCAGCTCCAGCACCTCGCCGCGCACCTCGACAGTGATCTTGCGCGACAAGTCTCCGCGCGCCACGGCCGTCGTGACCTCGGCGATGTTGCGGACCTGAGTGGTTAGGTTCGCGGCCAGGAGGTTCACGTTGTCGGTGAGGTCCTTCCAAGTGCCGGCGACGCCCGGCACCACGGCCTGGCCGCCGAGCCGGCCTTCCGTTCCGACCTCACGCGCGACGCGCGTCACCTCGCCGGCGAAGGAGCGAAGCTGATCCACCATCGTGTTCAGCGTCTCCTTCAGGAGAAGGATCTCGCCGCGCACGTCGACCGTGATCTTGCGCGACAGGTCGCCGTTCGCGATCGCGGTCGCGACCTCGGCGATGTTTCGGACCTGGCCTGTCAGGTTGCCGGCCATCGAGTTCACGTTGTCGGTGAGATCCTTCCAGGTGCCGGCCACTCCCGGGACCTGCGCCTGGCCGCCGAGCTTGCCTTCGGTGCCGACCTCGCGCGCGACGCGCGTCACCTCGCCCGCAAACGCGTTCAGCTGGTCCACCATCGTGTTGATGGTGTTCTTGAGCTCGAGGATCTCGCCCTTCACGTCGACGGTGATCTTGCGTGACAGGTCGCCCCTCGCGACCGCCGTCGTCACCTCGGCGATGTTTCGGACCTGGCCCGTCAGGTTCGAGGCCATCGAGTTCACGTTCTCGGTCAGGTCCTTCCAGGTGCCGGCGACGCCGGGCACCTGCGCCTGTCCGCCAAGCTTTCCTTCCGTACCCACCTCGCGCGCGACGCGCGTCACCTCCGAGGCGAACCGGTTCAGCTGGTCCACCATCGTGTTCAGCGTCTCCTTCAGCTGAAGGATCTCGCCGCGCACGTCCACGGTGATCTTGCGCGACAGGTCGCCGTTCGCAATGGCGGTCGAGACCTCGGCGATGTTTCGGACCTGCGCGGTCAGGTTGCCGGCCATGGAGTTGACCGAGTCGGTCAGGTCCTTCCAGGTGCCGGCAACGCCGGGCACCTGCGCCTGGCCGCCGAGACGCCCTTCCGTTCCGACCTCGCGCGCGACGCGCGTCACCTCGCCCGCGAAGGAGCGAAGCTGGTCCACCATCGTGTTGAGGGTGTCCTTGAGGAGCAGGATCTCGCCGCGCACGTCGACGGTGATCTTCTTGGACAGGTCGCCCTGCGCCACCGCGGTCGCGACCTCGGCGATGTTTCGGACCTGGGCGGTCAGGTTCGACGCCATCGAGTTCACGGAATCGGTGAGGTCCTTCCAGGTGCCGCCGACGCCCTTCAGCTGCGCCTGCCCGCCGAGCTTGCCTTCGGTGCCGACCTCGCGCGCGACGCGCGTCACCTCGCCCGCAAAGGCGTTCAGCTGATCGACCATCGTGTTGATGGTCTCCTTCAGCTCCAGGATCTCGCCCGAGACGTTGACGGTGATCTTCTTGGAGAGGTCGCCGTTCGCGACCGCCGTCGTCACCTCCGCGATGTTGCGGACCTGGCCGGTCAGGTTCGAGGCCATCAGGTTCACGGAATCGGTCAGGTCCTTCCAGGTCCCGCCAACGCCGAGCACGTTCGCCTGACCGCCGAGCCGGCCCTCGGTGCCGACCTCGCGCGCGACACGCGTCACCTCGCCCGCGAAGGCATTGAGCTGATCGACCATCGTGTTGATGGTCTCCTTCAGCTCCAGGATTTCGCCCGAGACGTTGACGGTGATCTTCTTGGACAGGTCGCCGTTCGCGACCGCGGTCGTGACCTCCGCGATGTTCCGGACCTGGCCGGTCAGGTTGCCGGCCATCGAGTTCACGTTGTCCGTCAAGTCCTTCCAGGTGCCGGCGATCCCGGGCACCTGCGCCTGGCCGCCGAGCTTCCCTTCCGTGCCGACCTCGCGCGCGACGCGCGTCACCTCGCCAGCGAACCCGTTCAGCTGGTCCACCATCGTGTTGATGGTCTGCTTCAGCTCCAGGATCTCGCCTGACACGTCGACGGTGATCTTGCGCGAAAGGTCGCCGCGGGCGACCGCCGTCGTCACCTGCGCGATGTTGCGGACCTGCGCGGTGAGGTTGCCGCACATGGCGTTCACCGAGTCGGTCAGGTCCTTCCAGGTGCCTGCGACGCCCGGCACGATGGCCTGGCCGCCGAGCTTGCCTTCCGTGCCCACCTCGCGCGCGACGCGCGTCACTTCGGAGGCGAACGAGCGCAGCTGGTCCACCATCGTGTTGATGGCTTCCTTCAGTTGCAGGATCTCGCCGCGCACGTCGACGGTGATCTTCTTGGACAGATCGCCGTTCGCGACCGCGATCGTCACGTCCGCGATGTTCCGGACCTGCGCGGTCAGGTTCGAGGCCATCGAGTTCACCGACTCGGTCAGGTCCTTCCAGACCCCCGTCACTTCGGAAACCTGCGCCTGGCCGCCGAGCTTTCCGTCCGTGCCGACCTCGCGGGCGACGCGCGTCACCTCGGAGGTGAAGACCGAGAGCTGCTTGATCATCGCGTTGACGATGGTGGCCGAACGCAGGAACTCGCCCTTCAGCGGGCGCCCATCGACGTCGAGCGGCACGGTCTGCAGAAGGTCGCCCTTCGCGACGGCCGTGATCGTGCGGGTGACGGCCGTGGTCGGCCAGAGGAGGTCGTCGATCAGCGTGTTGACCGATTCCTCCATGTCGCCCCAGGCGCCGTCCGAGGTGCCGAATCGGACGCGGGTGCGGGTTTTGCCATCGCGGCCGACGACCTGCCCGACATGCTCGAGCTCCTTCGCCATCCGCTCGTTCGCGGCGACGATGTCGTTGAAGGTGTCGGCGATCTTGCCCGCGAGCCCCGTGTGATGGCTCGGCAGCCGGACCGAGAAATCGCCGAGTCGCATGGCCTGCAGGGCCTCGAGCAGCTCGACCGCGTGGACGTCTGCTCCGTCATGGCCGTTGCCGTTCCTCGCGTGCACCACGACGGCCTCGCCGTCTTGCCCGAGCGGCGTGATTTGGGCCGCGCTCGGGCCATCCGACAGCGTGACGCTGTTCGCGGCGAGTTCGGAGGGCTGATCCATGTTCCCACTCCAGCCGGCCTGAACAAGCCGGTTCTTCGATTCGTATAGCTGGCTCTTACAACCTGGGCACGAGTTATGTCCCCCGCAGCGTGGCGCCCGTCGGTCGGCCCGTCAGGCGTCCTGCCTGTTCTTACGAAGAACGGCCCCGATGATGAGCAGGAAGGCGATGAGGCGCAGGAGATAGAACCATGTCTGCTCCTCCTTCGGCAGCCCCACCCATGCGATCAAAACCTGCTCGAGCGAGAACAGGCCGAAGGCGGCCGCGAAAGCCGCAAAGAGCGGGTCCCGGGTCCGGGACCAAAACTTCAGAAAGAAGACGCATGCCACGAGGTGGCCCATCGCAACCGCGCCGAAGCTGAAATCAAGCATCAGCCCTCTTCCGTTTCCCAGATGAAGCCGAAGATGAGGACGCACACGGCTGCGACCGAACTCAAGCGACGATACAGCAGGAAGTCGATGCTCTCGATCACGAGGAGATCCAGCACCACAAGGAAGTTGTTCAGCGCCAGAAGGCTGAAGCAGCCCGCGCTCCACAGGAGCAGCCTTGCACCGGTCCGGCGATAGCTGCGGATGAGAAGGGCCGCGCATCCGGCGCTGGCCAGGAGGCAGAGAAGGTAGATCGCAGCTTTTGCGCCCGACATCGTCAGTCCTTCCGCAGTCTGAACGCGTCGGCAAAGGAACGGAGCCTGTCCGTCCGGGCGAAAAGAGCCTGGGTCACAGCGGTAGGGCGCTCGCGATAGAGGACCTCAAGTTCGCCAGTGAGGCGGTCAAACGCCGCAGAGGCGGGCGCGTAGCGCCAGGCGCCGTTCTCGTCGGGCGCCGCAAGACCGGCCGCCTGAAGGGTCTGAAGCCCATCCTTCACAACCGATGCGCTGGCGCGAAGCTCGCGCACGAGTTCATCCCCGGTCCAGCTCCGCTCGCCGGACCGACGCATCTTGAGCAGCAGCTCGACATTCCAGACTGACCCGATGGAGAATCGGACAAATTCGAGAAGCTCGTTCTCGATCACGCCCTCCCGGCAAAGCTTGGGATTGAGCAGCCCGGCTAGAGCAATCGGGACCCCGCCGCAACCTCGCGGCAGGTTCGGGGGAGTGGAGGCCGGGCGAATGCCTATCCCCAGCTATCGTACGGATCAGGCAGCACCTTTTGATGCCTATCCGCGTTACTGTTCCCGAATCAGGAGAAGCTCATCGGTCGGGCGTGCTGCCGTCAGAATGCGGCACGAGCGGCCGGCACCAGAGGACGCCATTGTCGAAGCCCCGCATCCAATACGGTGCTCTTCCATTCCGGATTGCCGAAGGCGGCCTCCAGGTTCTGCTTGCGACGTCGCGCGAAACGAAACGCTGGATCATCCCGAAAGGCTGGCCGATGAAGGGGAAGTCACCCCACCGGACCGCCGAGCGCGAGGCCTTCGAAGAGGCGGGGTTGAAGGGCAAAATCCAGCATCGCCCGATCGGCTCGTATCGCTACGAGAAGAAGATGAAGGATGGCGCCTTCGTCGAGTGCGAGGTCGCGGTCTTCCCGCTCAAGGTCAGCGCGCAGAGGCGGCGCTGGCCCGAATACGAGCAGCGCGAGACGCGCTGGTTCGCGCCGGCGGACGCTGCTGCCTCGGTGCAGGAGCCCGAGCTCGCAAGCCTCATCGCGAGGCTAGAGGCGGCCCTCGAAGCCCGATCGAAGTCGGAGCCGAAGGCCGCCTGATGGGCGCTTAGATCTGCTTTTCTTCGGCAGGACCGTGCTGCTGGGGCTTGTGCCCCTCCTGGCCCGGGTTGTTGTGCTTGTTGTGGCTGCTCTCCTGCGCGACCGGATGATCGATCGATCCGGCATCACGCTTCGGCGCCGGCATGGGAGCGCCCTCGCGCCAGTCTTGTGATTCCAGCCCCGCCTCGAACTGACGGACCTGATGTTCGTGTGTCTTGGGTCCTGGCATTATGTGGCCTCCTTGTCTGGAGAGAACGGCCGAGGCACGGGTCGGTTCGGCTGAACGACACGCAGCCGAAACATCCGATCCCTACCGAAGATTGCCGTGACCTCCGGCGCGCCCTGGCTCGCGCCTCTTGCGCCAGAGGAGCTCCTCAGGCTCTTATCGCACCGCACAAATATCTTCGCGCAGCACCCGGACCGAACTCAGTGACCCGGCTTATCATCCCCTTCGTGCTCGGAATCCTCGGCCCGATCGCGATCGTCGGGTACCTGCTGTTCCATTAGCGAGGTGCGGGGTTACTCCCGCATCGCCATGACCCGCCCGGAGGCACGCTCCAGGGCGCCGGGAACCACCTCCGCCGCCAGGAGGCGCGCGGGATCGACCGGACCGGGCATGTCCAGCTTGCCTTTCGGCACGGGAAAAAAACCGAACCGGGCATAGTAGGGCTGGTCGCCCACAAGCAGCACGAGGCCGTGCCCGGCCGCCTTCGCGGCGTCGAGCGCCCGCGTCATCAGGGCCGCGCCGATGCCCCGCCCTTCGAAAGCCGGCTCGACCGCGAGCGGACCCAGCGCGAGCGCCGGCTCGCGGCCCGCGAGGATCGGCGACATGCGGACGGAGCCGACGAGCAGCGTGCCGACGAGCGCCGCGAAGGAAAGGTCGAGCCGCTCCGGCACACCTTCGCGCAGGCGAAACGCCGTGCGGGCGAAGCGACCGGGTCCGAACGCGCGCTCGTGCAGGTGCAGGATGGCATCGGCATCGCCGGGAAGCTCGTGCCGGATCTGGACGGCGAGGTCGGTCATGGTGAGGGTGTTACGGTGTCTTGGCCGGGCTTGTCCCGGCCACCCCGTTACCTGAAGCGCCGCGGCCGGCCAATCGAGGGTCCCGGTGACGACGCGGGAGCGCTCAGTTCGCGACCGCCTTGATGCCGAGATAGGCCGCGATCACACGCTCGTCCTGACGAAGCTCGGCCGCCGGCCCTTCCAGGACCACCTCGCCGTTCTCCAGCACATAGCCGTGATCGGCGAGCTCCAGCGCCGCGCGGGCATTCTGCTCCACGAGCAGGATGGACACGCCCGTCTGCCGCAGATCGGCGACCGTGCGGAAGATGTCCTTCACGATGAGGGGCGCGAGGCCGAGGCTCGGCTCGTCGAGCATCAGCAGGCGCGGCCGGCTCATCAGCGCGCGGGCCATGGCGAGCATCTGCCGCTCGCCGCCGGACAGGGTGCCGGCGAGCTGCGTCCGGCGCTCCTCCAGGCGCGGAAAAAGGCGCCACATCTCTTCAAGTGTCCGGCCGTACTCGGCCGAGCCGCGCTGCCGGAAGCCGCCGAGACGCAGGTTGTCCTCGACACTCATCGTCACGAAGAGCTCGCGTTTCTCGGGCACGAGGCTCATCCCGTCGGCGACTCGCTCCTCGACCCGCCGGCCCTCCAGCGGTCGGCTGTCGAAGACCGCTGTCCCGCGCGAGCGAAGCACGCCCATGATCGCGCCGAGGAGCGATGTCTTGCCGGCGCCGTTCGGGCCGAGGATCGCGACGATCGAGCCCTGCGGAACCGTGAGCGACACGTCGCGCACGGCCTCGACCCGCCCATAGGCGACGCACAGCTTCTCGGCAGAAAGAAGCGGCGCGTTCATGCGGCGCTCCCGAGATAGGCTTCGAGGACGGCGGGGTTCTTCTGGATCTCGGCCGGCCGACCCTGCGCGAGCTCCGCGCCGAAATTCATCACGACGAGCCGGTCGGTCAGGCCCATCACGAAATCCATGTCGTGCTCGACGAGCAGGATGGAGACGCCACTATGGCGCACCTTGCGCAGGAGGTCGGCAAGCGCGACCTTCTCGTTGTGGCGCAGCCCGGCTGCCGGCTCATCCAGGAGAAGCAGGACCGGGTCGAGGCAGAGGGCCCGTGCAATCTCGACGAGCCGCTGCTGCCCGAGCGCCAGTTCGCTCGCGATCGTGTCGGCATGCTCGGTGAGCCCGACGCGCGCGAGCTGACGATGCGCCTCGGCGAAGATCTCCGCCTCCTCCTCCCGGTCGAGGCGAAGCGCGCCCCTCACCGCGTTGGCGCGGCCGAGGAGGTGACGCCCGAGCGCGACGTTGTCGATCACGCTCATGCCGTGGACGAGCTTCACGTGCTGGAACGTTCGCGCCACGCCGAGCCGGGCGATCCGGCGTGCGGGCCAGCCGGAGATCGTCTCAAGCCCGAGAGACACGGTTCCGCCGGACGCCCCGAGCACCCCGGTGACGAGATTGAACGTCGTCGACTTTCCGGCTCCGTTCGGACCAATGAGCCCGACGATCTCGCCCGCCTTCACCGTGAAGGAGACGTCGTTGACGGCCACCAGCCCGCCGAAGGTCTTGCGGAGGTTGGACACGGTCAGGACGGTCTCGCCACCGGCAGGCAGCGGACGGTGCGGGACCAGCGTGTCCGGATCGAGGGCCGGCGCTTGCTTCCGGCGGCGAGAGCCGAAAAATCGGCGGAGATGCGGCCACAGCCCCTCCGGCGCGACCTGCAGAATCAGGATCAGCACGACCCCGAACACGATGGTCTCGAAATTCCCCTGCGTGCCGACGAGCGCCGGAAGAACGTCCTGCAGCTTGTCCCTGACGATCGTGACGAGCCCGGCTCCTAGGATCGCGCCGCCGATGTGGCCGACGCCGCCTGCGACCCCCATCAGGAGGTAGTCGATCGAGACCGTGATGTTGAAGGGCGTCGGGTTGATGGCCCGCTGAAAGTGGGCGTAGAGCCAGCCGGACACCGCCGCGAGCACCCCCGCATAGACGAAGGCCAAGATGCGGGCGCGCGCCGTGTCCACGCCGAAGGACTCGGCCGCGAGCGCCCCGCCACGCAAAGCGCGGATGGCCCGCCCGACCCGCGAATCGAGAAGGTTCCGAGTCAGGATATAGGCTAGGACAAGCAGTGCGAGCGCCAGGAAGTAGAATCTGAACCCGTCCGAAAACGTGAACCCGAACAAGGAGATCGGCGGAATTCCTGCGATTCCGTCGAAGCGTCTGAAGAAGTCGAGGGAACCCGCGAGATAGAAGAAGCTGATATTCCAGGCGATCGTCGCGACCGGCAGGTAATGGCCTTTCAGGCGCAGCGTGATCGCCCCGATCCCCCAAGCCAGCGCGCCCGCGATCAGGATCGCGACCGGCAATGTCGCGACCGCGTTCCAGCCGTAGCGCGTGGTCAGGATGGCGGTCGTGTACGCGCCGAAGCCGACGAACATGGCCTGCCCGAACGAGACGACGCCCGCGACGCCCGTGAGAACCACGATCCCGAGCACCACGATGGACGACATCGCGATGTAGCTCGCGATCGTGATCCAGTAGGCCGGGATGCCGGGCAGGAAGGGCAGCGCGACCGCGAGGAGAAGGATCGCAATGCCGACAAGGCGGGAGGGCGAGTTCACTCCTCGTCCTCCAGGATCTGGGTGCCGTAGGAGCGCACGAGTAGGATCGGGACGATGATCATGAACACGATCACCTCCTTCAGCTCGCTCGCCCAGAAGGACGCGAAGGATTCGATGACGCCGACCAGGATCGCCGCCGCCGCGGCGAGCGGATAGCTGACGAGCCCGCCGATAATGGCGGCCACGAAGCCCTTCAGGCCGATGATGAAGCCGGTGTCGTAGTAGATCGTGGTGAGCGGGGAGACGAGGATGCCGCCGAGTGCTCCGATGATCCCTGCGAGCGCGAAGGCGATGCGGCCGGAGAAGCCGGGCGAGATGCCGACGAGCCGCGCCCCGATCCGGTTCACGGCCGTCGCCCGCAACGCCTTGCCGATCAGCGTCCAGTCGAAGAACACGTACAGAGCGAGGATCAGGACGAGCGTGACGCCGAGCACCGCGATCGACTGGCCGGTGACGAAGAGGTCGCCGAACGTGTAGCTCGCGCTGGAGAGCGGGGAGGTGCGCGAGCCCTCCGCCCCGAAGAAGATGAGCGCGAGCCCGACCAGCGCGAGGTGGAGCGCCACCGAGACGATCAGCAGGACGAGGACGCTTGCCTCGGCGATCGGCCGGAACACCGACTCGTAGACGTAGATCCCCATCGGGGCGACGACGAGCAGCGCCAGCAGCACCTGGACGACCTGCGGGGGTTTTTGCGGCGCAAGCCAGGTGACGAGGGCGGCAATCAGGGCCGGCACGAGGATAGTCTCAAGGGCGATGCCGCCCAGCATTCGGGGCGAAAGGTTCTGGCGCTCCGTCCAAAGCCGGCCGATCGCGCCGGCGATCCCGAGGACGACCAGGAGCGACACCGTCCCGGGCACCTTGCCGGCCTCGAAGGCCGCCAGCGTCAGCGCCCCGAAGGACACGAACTCGCCCACCGGCACGAAGATCACGCGCGTCACGGTGAAGACGAGCACCAAGGCCAGCGCGAGAAGGGCGTAGATCGCCGCGTTCGTCACACCGTCCTGGATCAGGATCAGACCGATTGAGAGGTCCAAAGGGGGCCTCGGCGGAGCGTTTCCATGAGGAAGGATCGGAAGCGGTCGCGTCGTCACGCCGCCGGTTTTTGGCGCGCAGCGGGCCCGGTTCTGTGTGAACGGCCCGCTTCTCGCGCCGGGGCCTCTTGCCCGCTATGTTCGCCGCCCGTCAAGCAATGCGCCGCCCGACTTATGGCGGCCTCCCCCCAGCCCCGTGATCGCCAGCCCTCTTCAACCCATCCTCGGCCAGCTGCGGCGGGAGCCTTCCCGCATCTGGTCGATCGTCATCACGGTCTACGGCGACGCGATCCTCCCACGCGGCGGTTCCGTCTGGCTCGGCACGCTATCCCGCTTCTTCGACGCGCTCGGGATCGGCGAGGGCGCGGTCAGGACTGCGATGTCGCGGCTCGCAGCCGATGGCTGGCTCGTGCGCAGCCGGGTCGGCCGGAACAGCTTCTACAGCCTGGCGGACAAGGGGCGCGACACCTTCGCGGCGGCGACCGAGCACATCTACAACCCGCCCGCCCTGCCCTGGTCCGGCACCTTCGACCTCGCGATCCTGCCGCAGAACGGGGAGCGCGAGCCGGCGCGTGCGGCCCTGCAGGAAGCCGGCTTCGGCTCGCCCTCACCCGGCTTGTGGATCGCCCCAAAGGGCGCGGCCCTTCCGCTGCGGGCTGCAGAGCATGCGCTCCGGCTCTCCGCCTCGACGGACGATCCAACCGCGATCCGGCTTGCGGCTGCGGCCTGGCCGCTCGCCCGGACGGCCGAAGGCTACGGGCGCTTCATTGCGCTCTTCGCGCCGCTTGCTGCCTCGATTGAAGGAACGAGGCTCTCCGAGATCGACAGCTTCACGGCTCGCATCCTCCTCATCCACGCCTATCGCCGCGTGATCCTTCGAGACCCGATTCTTCCGGCCGCCCTGCTCCCGCCGAATTGGCCCGGTGCGGAAGCGCGCGCGCTCTGCGGGGCGATCTACCACGCGCTGCTCGAACCCTCGGAAGCGTGGCTCGACGAGAACGGCCTGTGCAAGACCGGGAAGCTGCCGAAAGCCGGACCGGCGCTGAGGCGGCGTTTTCGATGACGGCCCCCGGGCCCTCTCGTTACGAAACGGCTTGAAGAGAGCCGTATTTCGTAACATATTGGCTGTAAGCAAATCTGGGAGGCCGCATGTACACGCAGGCGCTGAATGCGGGCGCGGCGGAGCGCGAGACGCCCTTCGTCGAGGAGGCCGAGGCAGCGTCGCGCTTTCAGGCGCGCGTCGATGCCGAGGAGCGGATCGAGCCGAACGACTGGATGCCGGCCGCCTACCGCAAGACGCTGACGCGGCAGATCTCGCAACACGCCCATTCCGAGATCGTCGGCATGCTGCCCGAGGGCAACTGGATCACCCGCGCCCCGAGCTTGCGCCGCAAGGCCGCCCTCCTCGCCAAGGTTCAGGACGAGTGCGGCCACGGGCTGTACCTCTACGCCGCGGCCGAGACGCTCGGCACCAGCCGCGAGGAGCTTGTCGATGCCCTGCTGGAGGGCCGCGCCAAGTATTCCTCGATCTTCAATTATCCGACGCTCAGCTGGGCCGATATCGGGGCGATCGGCTGGCTGGTCGACGGCGCGGCGATCATGAACCAGATCCCGCTCTGCCGCTGCTCCTACGGCCCCTATGCCCGCGCGATGATCCGCGTCTGCAAGGAGGAGAGCTTCCACCAGCGCCAGGGCTACGAGATCATGCTGACCCTCTGCCAGGGCACGCCCGAGCAGAAGGCGATGGCGCAGGACGCGCTGAACCGCTGGTGGTGGCCCTGCCTAATGATGTTCGGCCCGCCGGACGGGCAAAGCCAGCATTCCGACCAGTCGACCCGTTGGAAGATCAAGCGCTTCTCGAATGACGAGCTGCGCCAGAAATTCGTCGACGCGACCGTGCCGCAGGGTCACTATCTCGGCCTCACCTTCCCCGACCCGGAGCTTCGGTTCAACGAGGAGACCGGGCACTGGGAGTTCGGCGAGATCGACTGGGCCGAGTTCAAGCAGGTTCTGGCCGGCAACGGCCCGTGCAACCGCGAGCGCCTGGCGGCGCGCCGCAAGGCGCACGACGAGGGCGCCTGGGTGCGCGAGGCCGCGGCCGCCTATGCCGAAAAGCGGCGCGCCCGCAGCGAGATGAAAGCGGCGGCGTAGCCGAGCAATGGCGCTGACCTCGTCATCCTGAGGAGACCGGCAACGCGGGTCGCTTCGAAGAACGCACGACGGTCCTGCGTGCTTCGAGACGGGCGGCTCCGCCGCCCTCGGCAGCATGACTAAGGCTGAGGGAGGATCACATGGCGACACCCAACACGCCGCTCTGGGAGGTGTTCATCCGCTCCCGCAACGGCATGGCGCACAAGCATGTCGGCTCGCTCCATGCGGCTGATGCGACGCTGGCCCTCCAGGCCGCACGGGACGTCTACACGCGCCGCGGCGAGGGGCTGTCGATCTGGGTCGTGCCGTCGGCGGCGATCACGGCGTCGGACCCGGCCGAGAAGGGCATGATGTTCGAGCCGGCGGAATCGAAGGTCTATCGTCATCCGACCTTCTACGAGGTGCCGGACGAAGTGGGGCACATGTGAGCGAGCTCGCCCTCTACGCGCTCCGGCGCGCGGATGACGCGCTTATCCTCGGGCACCGCCTGTCGGAATGGTGCGGGCATGCGCCGATGCTCGAGGAGGACATGGCGCTGGCCAATATCGGCCTCGACCTGATCGGGCAGGCGCGCTCGCTCTATCAATACGCGGCCGAGATCCGGGCCGACGGCTCGGACGAGGACCAGCTCGCCTATCTGCGCGACGCGCCGGCCTATCGGAACCTGCTCCTCGCCGAGCTGCCGAACGGCGATTTCGCCCGCACCATCGTGCGGGTGTTCCTGTATGCGGCCTTCGCCGACCCGTTCTGGCGGGCCATGACGCGCTCGGCGGACGAGCGGCTCGCAGCAATCGCGGCGAAGTCCGAGAAGGAGAGCGCCTATCATCTCCGCCATTCGGCCGAATGGGTGATCCGGCTTGGCGACGGCACGGAGGAGAGCCACCGCCGGGCGCAGGAGGCGGTCGACTATCTCTGGCCATATACGGGGGAGATGTTCGAGGCCGACGCCTCCGACCGGATGCTCATCGAAGCCGGGATAGCGATCGATCCGGAGAGTTTGCGGGACACGTGGTCCAAGACCGTGTCCGACGTCCTGGCCGAGGCGACCCTCAGCATCCCCGAGGCCGGCTGGATGCAATCCGGCGGGCGGACGGGGCGGCATTCCGAGCATCTCGGGCATCTTTTGGTGGAGATGCAGTTCCTCCAGCGCGCCTATCCCGGGGCGACGTGGTGAGCGGGACACAGTCCCAATGCGCGACGTCTGATCCCTCCCCTGCAGCGGGAGGATCAAGCGCGGGTAGCTCCGTCTCGCTCGATCCTGTCGCGCTGAAGGAGCGCGCCTTCGCGGCCGTGTCCGAAGTTTCTGACCCGGAGATCCCCGTCCTCACCATCGCGGATCTCGGCGTCCTGCGCGGGGTGGAGGTCGTGGACGGCCGGGTCGAGGTCACGATCACGCCAACCTATTCCGGCTGCCCGGCCATGAACATGATCACGCTAGAGATCGAGCTCGCGCTGGAGCGCGCCGGGATCGGGGGCGCGACGGTCAGGACCGTGCTCCATCCCGCCTGGACGACGGACTGGATGAGCGAAGACGGCCGCCGCAAGTTGCGCGAATACGGGATCGCGCCGCCCTCCCCCGGCTCCGGCCGACGCGCGCTGTTCGGGCAGGACGTCGTGGCCTGCCCACGCTGCGCGTCGGAGGACACGGAGCGGCTCGCCGAGTTCGGCTCGACCTCCTGCAAGGCGCTCTGGCGCTGCAAGTCCTGCCGCGAGCCCTTCGACTATTTCAAATGCCACTGACGGCATGATCCCGCCCCGCTTCCATCCTCTCACCATCCGGGATGTCCGCCGCGAGACGCCGGACGCCGTGTCGATCGCGTTCGACATTCCCCCGGACCTCGAGGCCGCCTACGCCTACGAGCCCGGCCAGTACCTGACGCTCCGCACGACGCTCGATGGCGAGCAGGTGCGGCGCTCCTATTCGATCTGCTCGGGGCCGGACGAGGGCGAGCTCCGCATCGGCGTGAAGCGCGTCGAGAACGGCGCCTTTTCGAGCTTCGCCAACGAGGCGCTGCAGGTGGGCCACGCCATCGACGTCATGACGCCGACCGGCCGCTTCGGCCAGGTCGGGCCGGCTGACGAGGGACGGACCTACGCCGGATTCGCGGCAGGCTCCGGCATCACGCCAATCCTGTCGATCATCCGCGGAATACTGGCTCGCGAGCCGGAGAGCCGCTTCTTCCTGTTCTACGGCAGCCGGTCCATGACGGACATGCTTTTCCGGACGGCGTTGGAGGAGCTAAAGGACCGCTATCTCGGCCGTTTCTCGGTCTTCCATGTGCTGAGCCAGGAGGAGCAGGACATCCCCGTCCTCAACGGCAGGCTGGATGCTGACAAGACGAAGCTCCTCCTCACCCACATCGTCCCGGCGAGCGCGGTCGATCACGTCTTCATCTGCGGCCCGCTCGGGATGAGCGAGGCGGTCGAGGCGGCCTGCGCCGAGCTCGGCCTGCCGCCCGAGCGCGTCCATATCGAGCGCTTCGTCTCCGAGTTCGGCGGTCGCACGCGCCCGAAGGCGCCACCGCCAGCGCCCGACGCGCCCTCGCGGACGGCCGCGCTGGTCGTCGACGGTAAGCGCCGCGAGGTGCCGGTGCGAGAGGGCGAGGCGATCCTCGACGCCGCGCTCCGCGCCGGGCTCGATCTGCCCTACGCCTGCAAGGGCGGCATGTGCTCGACCTGCCGCGCGAAGGTCGTCGAGGGCGAGGTCGCCATGGACCTCAACTACTCGCTGGAGCCCTGGGAGACGGAGGCCGGTTTCGTGCTGACCTGCCAGTCGCATCCGAAGACGGACAGGGTGGTGGTCGACTACGATCAGATGTGAAGCCGTCATTGCGAGCGGAGCGAAGCAATCCAGGGCGGGCGCAAGTATCTGGATGGCTTCGTCGCTCCGCGCCTCGCAATGAAGGGCAAATGGCCGCCGGGACAAACTTGGCGGTGACAGGGAGGAAACACGATGGCGTTGGGACAGCCGGCCCTGAACCTGCTCGGCGAACCCGAGCTCGATCCGGCCGAGCGCATGTCGCGCGACGAGTTGCAGGCGCTTCAGCGCGACCGCCTGTGGACCACCCTGTCGCGCGCCTACGAGAACGTTCCGCATTACCGCACGAGCTTCGACAAGGCCGGCGTGCACCCGTCAGATCTCAAGGACCTGTCGGACCTCTCGAAGTTCCCGTTCCTGGTGAAGACGGACCTGCGGGACAACTATCCGTTCGGGCTCTTCGCGGTGCCGCGCGAAAAGCTGCTCCGGCTGCACGCCTCGTCCGGCACGACCGGCAAGCCGATTGTCGTCGGCTACACGCGGGGCGACCTCGACGTCTGGGCCGAGGTGATGGCGCGCTCGCTCAGGCTCGCCGGCGCCCGCCCGGGCGAGCTGATCCACAACGCCTATGGCTACGGGCTCTTCACCGGCGGCCTCGGCATCCACCAGGGCGCCGAGAAGCTCGGGCTGACCGTCGTGCCGATCTCCGGCGGCATGACTGAGCGGCAAGTGCAGCTCATCTGCGACTTCAAGCCGGACATCATCACCGTCACGCCGAGCTACATGCTGGCGATCCTGGACGAGTTCCGGCGCCAGAACGTCGATCCGCGCGAAAGCTCGCTCAAGGTCGGCATCTTCGGGGCGGAGCCCTGGACGAACGCCATGCGGGCCGAGATCGAGGACGCGTTCCGGATGGATGCGGTCGACATCTACGGGCTTTCGGAGGTGATCGGGCCGGGCGTGAGCCAGGAGAGCGTCGAGACGAAGGACGGGCTCCACATCTGGGAGGACCACTTCTACCCGGAGATCATCAACCCGGAGACCGGCGAGGTGCAGCCGGACGGCGAACTCGGCGAGCTCGTCTTCACCTCGCTGACCAAGGAGGCCTTCCCGGTCGTGCGCTACAGGACGCGCGACCTGACCCGGCTCCTGCCGGGCACGGCACGGCCGTCGATGCGGCGGATGGAGAAGGTCACGGGCCGCTCGGACGACATGATCATCCTGCGCGGCGTCAACGTCTTCCCGACCCAGATTGAGGAGGCGCTGCTAGCCTGCGAGTGGTGCGGGGGGCATTTCCTGATCGAACTCACCCGTGAGGGCCGCATGGACGAGATGACGATCCTCGCCGAGGCGCGCCACTCGTCGTGGGACGCTGCCGCGATCGACTACCATGCCGAGAAGCTCGCCTCGCAGATCAAGGGAACGATCGGCATTACGGCCCGCGTCGCCATTCAGCCGCCCGGCACCCTGGAGCGCTCGATGGGCAAGGCGAAGCGCGTGGTCGACAAGCGGCCACGCGCGTAGAGGCCTGACATCGTACAGGTCAACGCGGCCGGGCGGCCGCGGGCGACGACCCTCAGGCTGAGCGGCGCTTCTTCTTCGCCTTCTTCTCCATCTTGGGCTCCGCGGCAGCGGCCGCCGGCTGCGCTGCCGGCTGAGTGGTGCCCCCCATGCTCATCTGCGAGTTGGGCATCTGGGTGCCGGGCGGGCAGGGAACGAAGTTGCCCCCGCTGACGCAGGACATCGCGCCGGGCTGCATCATGGGCGCTGCCGGGGCCTGAGCCGCGGCGGGTGCGAGCGCCAGGAATGATAGGGCAGACGCGAGTACAATCGTTCTCATGGTGTGCTCCAATTGAAGGACTGAACGCGCGCTCAACTAATCCCCTTGAGGTTTGTTCCTCGAATGCTGCAGAAGGCCAGCTTTCGACATAACAGGGCGGAGCGCGCCTGCGACCTCCGCCCGCACGGACAGGAAGCGCCGGGCGACCGGAGCCGCCCGGCCACCCGCTACATGCTTTGCTGCTGACGCATCATGCGGCGCTGCTCGCGACGCTCGCGAGCGGTCATGCGGCGCTCCATGCTGGGATCCATGGCTTCTGCACCGGCGGCCATGCCCGCGCCGACACCCGCGACGGCTCCGCCGACCGCGCCCGCGGCCGCGCCGACCGCCATGCCGGGAACCATGAAGGGATTAGGCGCCATCCCGTCGGCCCGCATCCCGCCCCCGGGCGGGCACGGTACGAACTGGCCGTTCATCACACAGGACTGAGCGCCCTGCGGCATCATCGGATCGCCCATCATCTGGGCGGAAGCAGGCACCACTGCCGCGACGGACAGTGCTGCGGTCGCGAAAACGAGTGCTCTCATGAGAGGTCTCCGTAGAAGGTTACGTCCGACAACGCCCCCGGCGCAGAAGAAGGTTCCTTCACGAGACCGTACGAGGGCGGCGGCTACTCGACCCAGCGGCCTCCGATGGTCCGGGAATGGCCGCGGAACTCGGCGATGACCTCGTCGCCAACCGAGACCTGCACGTCGTAGATGCCGGAGCGGCCGGTGCGCGAGACCTCATGCGCGGAGGCGACGAGCCGGTCGCCACGCTTGCCTGGCCGAATGAACGTGATGGCGCAATGCTGGGCGACTGCCCGGTCGCCATGGCTGTTGCACGCGAAGGCGAAGGCAGAATCGGCGAGCGTGAAGATGAAGCCGCCATGCGCCGTGTCGTGGCCGTTCGTCATCGCGGCCGTAATCTCCATGCTCATCAGGGCGTAGCCCGGCCCGACATCCAGCAGCTGCATGCCTAGACCGGCGCTGGCCGGATCGTTCGCCCACATCGCATCAGCCGACGCCCGCGCCATGGCATCCAGATCCGCGCCTCCCTCCTCCGAAAGCTCGCTCCCGTCCGATCCGTCGCTCATCATGCCCGTCCCGTGAACCGCGCCGGCCGCTTTTCCGTGAAGGCCGTGACGCCCTCGGCATAATCCGGCATCCCGCTCGCCTGTTTCTGCAACTCGGCCTCAAGGTCGAGCTGCGCGTCGAGCGTGTTGTCGGCCGAAGCGTCGAGCGCCCGCTTGATCAGCGCGAGCGCGGCGGTGGGCTGAGTCGCGAGATGCGCGACGAGCTTCTCCGCCTCGTTCAGCAAGGCGTCATCGTCGACGGCGCGCCAGATCATGCCCCAGCGCTCCGCCTGCTCGGCCGAGACGGCCTCCCCCGTCAGCGCCAGCGCCCGAGCTCGTGCCTCTCCGACGAGCCGCGGCAGGAACCAGGTGCCGCCAGAATCCGGCACCAGCGCGATCTTGGCAAAGGCCTGGATGAACTTTGCCCGCCTCGCAGCCAGGACGATGTCACAGGCCAAGGCAACGTTGGCGCCCGCGCCCGCCGCGATGCCGTTCACGGCGCAGACGATCGGCTTCGGCAGCGCACGGATGCGGCGGATCAGCGGGTTGTAGTGCTCGGTGAGAAGGTCGCGGACGCCGGCGGCCTCATTGCCGATAGCCCCCAAGTCCTGCCCGGCGCAGAAGCCCCGTCCCGCGCCCGTGAGCAGCACAGCGCGGCAGCCCTCGTCGGCGGCCGCCTCGTCGAGGGCGGCTGCCAACGCGCGATGCAGCTCGATCGTAAAGGCGTTCAGCTTGTCGGGCCGGTTGAGCGTGATCTTGCGCCAGCCCTCCCGTGCCTCGACCAGAACAGGCCCTTCCACCGCATCCTCCAGGTCCAAATGTGGGACGACCGCGTATCCCCGTTCCACCCCTGCAACAAGCTGGTGCCCGGATTCGTCTGGGCGAGACACGGCCAGCTTTTTCAGGGGACCCGACCCGAACTTAACGCGCCAGTAATACGGATCACCAAACCGTGATCCCGCGCGAATGCGAGATGCTGGCGAGCGAACCGGCACCGCGGAACCTCCCCCTTACCGACGAAGACACATCATGGTGCTCACCATCTCCCGCCGGCTCGGATTGCTGGTCGGCATTGCGGCTTTCGTGACGCTCGGCCTCATGGCCTTCGAGCTTTGGTCGTTGCGCTCCACCATGTTCGAGGAGCGCCGAGCCGCGATCCAGAACCAGGTCGAAGCGGCCACGTCCATCGCGAAGGGCTTCGCGGAGGAAGCGAAGGCAGGCCGCATGAGCGAAACCGAGGCGATGGAGCGCGCTAAGACGGCGCTGAGGGCCGTCCGGTTTGGCGCAGGGGAATACATCATCGTCTATAGCGCCGATGGCGCACTGCAGGTGCACCGGATCCGGGAGAATGAAGGCAAGAACCGGCTCGACACAAAGGACCCCAACGGGGTGATGATCACGCAGGAGATCCTCGCAGCCGCCCGGAAAGGCGGCGGCTTTGTCGAGTATTCCTACCCGCGCCAGGGCAACCCCGAGCCTTCGCCTAAGATTAGCTATTCCCTTCCGTTCGAGCCCTGGGGGTGGTCGGTCGCTGCCGGGGTCTACGTCGACGACATCAACGCCACGATGTGGCACCACGTGCGCCGCTCCGTCCTGTTCGGCGCGGCCCTGCTCGGGCTCATGATGGGGTGCGCATGGTTCCTCGCTCGGGGCCTCGTCCGCCCGCTGCGTGACATCACGGCCTCGATGGAGCGCGTCGCCGAAGGCGACCTTTCCGCGGAGATCGCCGGCCTCGACAGGAAGGATGACATCGCCCCAATGGCGCGTGCCGTGCAGGTGTTCAAGGACAACGCGCTCGCCCTCCGGACGGCCGAGAGCGAGGCCGGCGCCGCGCGCACGGTCTCCGAGCGCGAGCGAGCGCAGAACGATGCGCTTCGCGAGGAGAATGCAGCCGCCCAGGCCCTTGTGGTTACGGAGATCGGCGCCGGCCTGTCGCGGCTTGCGGAAGGCGACCTGACGCACCGCATCGAAGCCCAGTTCCCGGGCGAATACGCGAGCCTGAAGACCGACTTCAACGGCGCGCTCACCCGATTGCAGGAGACGATGTCTCGCATCGCGACGACCGCTCAGGGCATCCAGTCCGGCACGGGCGAGATCAGCCAGGCCGCGGATGACCTCGCGCGGCGGACCGAGCAGCAGGCCGCCTCGCTTGAGGAGACCGCAGCGGCCCTCGACGAGATCACCGCGACCGTGCGGAAGACCGCCGAGGGGGCCGCGCATGCGCGCGACGTGGTCGGCTCCGCGAGCCAGGAGGCCGTCGCGTCCGGCTCCGTCGTGGAGGGCGCCGTGCAGGCGATGGCTGGTATTGAGCGCTCCGCCGGTCAGATCTCGCAGATCATCGGCGTCATCGACGAGATCGCCTTTCAGACCAACCTCTTGGCGCTCAATGCTGGCGTCGAGGCTGCACGCGCCGGCGAAGCCGGCAAGGGCTTTGCGGTCGTCGCGTCCGAGGTTCGGGCGCTGGCGCAGCGGTCGGCGGACGCCGCCAAAGAGATCAAGACCCTCATTCAGGCCTCGGGCGAGCAGGTCGGCTCCGGCGTGGAACTCGTCGGCAAGGCCGGTCAGGCGCTCGCGCGGATCGCGGCCCAGATCACCGAGATCAACGTCGTTGTCGCCGAGATCGCCTCCTCAGCCCGGGAGCAGGCGACTGCAATGGGCGAGGTGAACACGGCCATCAACTCGATGGATCAGGTCACCCAGCAGAACGCCGCGATGGTCGAACAATCGACCGCCGCGAGCCACGCCATCGCCGAGGAAGCCACTACCCTGACCGGCCTCGTCGGCCAGTTCCGGGTCGCGGCAGGAATGCGGGCAGGGCCGGCCGGGACTAACCGACGCGGTCAGACGCGGGCGGCGGCCTGACATCTTTCAGCCGGCCTCGCCGGCCACCCGTACGACTCGACTTTTAGCGAATGAAGTACGCTTTCTTAGAGAGGCTCCGGATACCCTCCCGGGAACGATCGGGGGGGGACCTCAATGCGTTTGGCAATTTCTCTTGTTGCGGTCGGGATTGCTTGTTCCTTGGCCGGGGAAGCCGAGGCCCGTCGCGGGGGCCTGTTCAAGGGTTCCCGGAGCGCGCCGGCAGCGGCGCCGCAGCCCGCGGCGGTATCTCGTCCTGGCGTCGGTGTCGGCGTCATGGTCCCGCTCGGCACCGGGCGCAGCCAGGCGGCGCAGCCCGGCTACACGTTGCCGCTCCCGGCCAGGCCCGCCGAAGACGCGGCTGCCCCGCGTTTCCACTCCGCATCGGCGGAAGCCCCGGAAATCGAGGCGAAGCCCCAACCGAAGCGGCCCTGGTGCGATGGCGGCCAGGTCGTCGGACGCGGTGCGGGGTTCTGCGAGGTAGGCCTTGCACCCGAGCGCCACGGCGCTCCCGCCCTTCTGGCGCTCTACTAGCCCGAACTCGGTCGGGCCCCGTCCGGAGCCCCCAACCTTCCTCTCCCCTGGCGCCGACCTCCAGCCGGTGCGAGAAGCCCGGCAAGACCGGCCCCGAGCGGCCGACCGGACCGGGAGGAGAGGATGGCGATCGCGCTCGAAAGCTACGCCCAGGACAGGTGGGTCACGCCGGCCGGGCGGGGGGTCGAGATTCCGAGCGCCATCGACGGCCACGTCGTCGCCACCTGCTCGAGCGACGGGCTCGATTTTGGCGCGATGGTGCGCCATGCCCGCAACGTCGGCGGGCCTGCCCTTCGGGCCATGAGCTTTCACGAGCGCGCCGACAAGCTGCGGGCGCTCGCTGGCTACCTCAACGAGCGCAAGGACGTCCTCTACCGCCTCTCCGCCGAGACGGGAGCGACGGCCCGCGACAACGCTTTCGACGTCGATGGCGGCATCGGAACGCTCTTCGCCTATGCGTCGCGCGGCCGGCGCGAGCTCCCGTCCGAACGCTTCGTGGTCGAGGGCGGGGTCGAGACGCTGTCGAAATCGGGCGGTTTCGTCGGGACGCATATCCTCACGCCGCTGCACGGCGTCGCGATCCACATCAACGCCTTCAACTTTCCCTGCTGGGGGCCGCTGGAAAAATTCGCGCCCGCCTTTCTCGCCGGCATGCCGGTCATCACGAAGCCCGCCACCGCGACGGCCTATGTGGCGGAGGCGCTGGTCCGGCTGGTTGTCGAGTCCGGCATCCTGCCGAACGGCGCCCTGCAGCTGATCTGCGGTGCGACGGGCGACCTGCTCGACCACCTGACCGGACAGGACGTCGTCTCGTTCACTGGGTCGCTGGAAACCTCCGAAAAGCTTCGCAACCACCCCGCGATCGGCCGCAACGCGGTCCGCTACATCGCCGAGCGCGACTCGCTCAACGCGGCAATCCTCGGCCCCGATGCGGAACGGGGAACAGAGGAATTCGCCCTCTTCATCCGCGAGGTCGTGCGCGAGATGACCGTGAAGGCGGGGCAGAAATGCACGGCCATTCGCCGCGCCTTCGTGCCGCGCGCGTTCCAGGCTGAGGTCGTCCGGGCGCTGAAGGATGCGCTCGAGAGCGTGACGATCGGCCCGCCGGCCGGCGAGGAGACCCGCATGGGCGCGCTCGTCAGCCGTTCGCAGCGGGACGCGGTACGCGAAGCCATCCGCGAAATCGCGCGCGAGGCCGAGGTCGTGTCCGGTGATCCCAACGCCGAGCTGGCCGGCCTGGAGGGCGGCGCTTTCATGTCGCCCGTCCTCTTGCGCTGCGATCGCCCGGCGGAGGCGACAGCCGTTCATACGGTGGAGGCCTTCGGGCCGGTCGCGACCGTGATGCCCTATGACCGCCTGGAGCAGGCCGTGGAGCTCGTCGCGCGCGGCGAGGGCAGCCTTGTCGCCTCGCTCTACACTTACGACCCCGGAACCGCCGCGACGGTCGCGCTCGGCATCGCGCCGTTCCATGGGCGGCTGCTGATCGTCGACCGCGATTGCGGGCGCGAGCAGACGGGCCACGGCGCACCCCTCCCCGGCCTCGTCCATGGCGGGCCCGGCCGGGCCGGCGGCGGCGAGGAGCTCGGCGGCCTCCGCGGCGTATTCCACTACATGCAGAGGACCGCGATCCAGGGCTCTCCGAAGCAGCTTTCCGCGCTCACCCGGTCCTGGATCAGGGGCGCCCCGGCCCCAGCAACCGAGCGGCATCCCTTCCGTCTCGACTTCGACGTCCTAAAGGTCGGCGACACGATCGAGACGCAGAGCCGGACGATATCGCTCGAGGATATCGAGCACTTCGCGCATTTCACCGGCGACACCTTCTACGCGCACATGGACGAGGAGGCCGCGGCCGCGAACCCGTTCTTCCCGGGCCGCGTGGCGCATGGATACCTGATCCTCTCCTTCGCGGCCGGACTCTTCGTCGACCCGCCGCCCGGGCCGGTGCTGGCGAATTACGGGCTCGACAACCTGCGCTTCCTGAAGCCGGTCTCGCCTGGCGACGCGATCCGCGTCCGGCTGACCGTGAAGTCGAAGAACGCGGCGCGCCAGCCGGATTACGGCGAGGTGCGCTGGGACGCGGAGGTCTTCAACCAGAACCGCGAGACCGTTGCGCGCTACGACCTGCTGACCATGAACGCGCGACCTGCGGTCGCGAGCTGACCAACGCTTACTCGACGAACTCCACCTCGGTCCCCTTACGCACCAGGCTCGCGAGGTCCTTCACGTCCCAGTTCGTCAGCCGGACGCAGCCATGCGAGGCCGTCTTGCCGACCCGCTCCGGCTCCGGCGTGCCGTGGATGCCGTAGCTCTCGGCCGAGAGGTCGAGCCAGACGGCCCCGACCGGATTGTTCGGGCCCGCCGGGACCTCCACCTTCTTCTTCGCCTTTTGGCCTCTGAAGGCGTAATCGGGATTGTAGGTGTAGGTCGGGTTCAGGGCGATCGCCTTGATCTCGAACTTGCCCGAGGGGGCGGGCTTCTCTTCCGAGCCGACGGACGCCGGATAGGTTGCGACCAGCTTGCCGTCCTTGTCGAAGGCGCGGAGCGCCCGGCGCGCCTTGTCGACCTCGATCCGGGTCACGGGCGCCTTGTCGGCTTCGCTCGCGCCGGCGCCTCGATTGGCTGCCTGCCGAGGTTTGGGGTCGGGCCGCGCCGCCGCGACCGTGATCTCCTCGCCAGCCTGGAACTTCGCCTTCGGGTTCAGGGCCTTCAGGAGTGCCGGGGAAACGTGGAACCGTTCGCCGAGTGCCTCCTCGGGCGACGTGTAGGCGAGCGTCTTCAGCTCGGCCATCTCCTCGTATTCCTTCGGGATCTTGTCGAGGAACGGACCTTTCACATCATCCTTGGTGACCGTGTGCGGCACGAGAACCGGGTCGCTCGATGTCGCGAGGAGCTTGTCCCAGATCTCGGGCGTGAGCTTCCCGGGCGGCTGCAGCCCGCTCGCCACCGCGAATGCGTCCAGCGCCTTCGTGAAGTTATCGCCGTCACGCCCATCGATGGAGCCCGGCGAGAAGCGAATGCGGTCGAGCAGGACCTGGGCCCGAAGGATTACGGGGTCCACTCCCTCCCGCGGCGCGGCGTTCGGCTTGAAGGACGCCTCGTTCACCTCCTTCGCCGTGAGAGCGGCGGCCGGGCCGGACTGTACGAGGCACATCCCGGCCACGAGCAAGGCCGGCGCGCAGAGTCTCCGGAGAAGGCCACGAGGTCGAATAAGGCCCGGCATGACTCTCACCGCTCGTGCAAGTTGCGCCGATCAACCCGGATTCGGGGCGGAAGGTTCAATCTGGCGGCAGGCTGATGCGGCCCTCCGCATCGAGCGGGAAGAAGGGGTTCCAGGCGATCTCCCAGACATGGCCGTCGGGGTCCGCGAAATGGCCATGGTAGCCGCCCCACTCGGCCTCGACGGGCTTGGCGAGTTCGCGGGCTCCAGCCGCGAGGGCCTCGGCGAAGACAATATCCACCTCCTCCCGCGAGCGCGCATTGTAGGCGAGCGACATCGCGGGAAACCCTGTCGGGGTGTCGGCCAGCCCGGCGTCGCGGGCGAGATGCTCGCGCCGATAGAGGGACAGGATCATGCCGCCGGCCTGATAGAATGCGACGTTGTCGTCGCCCGTCCCGGCTGCCCTCCAGCCGAGCGCATCGTAGAAGGCCCGCGCCCGCACGACATCGGCGACGCCGAGCGTGACGAGGCTGATTCGCTGTTCCATGCTTTCGGCCCTTTCCGTTGCGCCACCACCGGGCCGGGTCTACACAAACCCTGCCGGCCCGACTGCGTAGCTCAATCGGATAGAGCGTCGCGCTTCGAACGCGAAGGTTGGGGGTTCGAGTCCCTCCGCGGTCGCCATCGGCCACACTCCTGTCTCGCAGCGCCTGAGCCGCGTGCTATGCGCGCCGCATGCCCCCGCCCGACTCGCCCGAGAGCGCTTCCGAGGAGTCGCCTTCCGGCTCACAGGACAACCTCGAGCGGGCTGTCCTCTACATGGCCGCGGCGGCCGTCATGCTGCCGGGCATCAATGCTTGCGCAAAGTACCTCGACGCCTATTCGGTGCTTCAGGTCGCGTGGGCCCGCTATGCCGGCCATTTTGCCCTGATGGTCGGCGCCTTCGCGCCGGCCCACGGGTTGGGGCTCCTCCGGTCGAGGGCCGTATCGGTCCAGCTCCTGCGATCCGGCCTGCATTGCGCCTCCGCCCTTCTGATGTTCTCCGCGCTTACGATGGTCCCGCTCACGACGGCGACGGCCATCAACTTCTCGGCGCCCCTTGTCGTCGTAGCCCTCGCGCCTCTGCTCCTGGGAGAGCGCCTGGGCTGGCATCGGGCAGCAGCGGTCGCGGTGGGGTTCGCGGGAGCGCTGATCGTGGTGCGGCCGGGCCATGGGGGACACGGGCTGGCGACGATCCTCCTCCTCGTGAATGCCGTTGTGTCCGCGCTGATCCAGATCCTGTCGCGCAAGCTCGCCGGTCGTGACCGGGCGATCACGTCGAACACCTACATGGTCGTGGTCGGCTTCCTCGTGCTGTCGCTGCCGCTGCCATTCGTCTGGGAATCGCCCCGTACGCTCCTGGACGTGTCGATCTTTCTTGCCATCGGCGTGTTCGGCGGCCTGGGGCACTATTTCCTCGTGAGCGCCTTCGAGCAGGCCCCGGCGACCTTTGTCACGCCCTTCAACTACCTCCAGATCATCGGGGCGGCCTTGCTGGGCTACATGATCTTCGGCCACGTTCCGGACCCATGGACCTGGATAGGCGCCGTGGTCATCGTAGCGAGCGGGATCTTCGTGCTCCTGTGGGAGCGCCGTAAGAAGGGCCGGGCGTGACGCCGCAAACGTCCGTTAGATCGGTCCCTCCCCCGTCCGAATAGGCGTTTGCGCACGAGTTTTGCCGGAGTGTCCACCGGATCATGAGCCTGTGCTCATATGCGCAGCTATGACCCATTGTGCGTTTCGCGATCCGCCTGCACCTTGAGGTGACGCGGGAGTCGAGGCTCTATGGACGACCTCTTCGAACGGTTTGCTCGCTCGTACGACGCCAAGCGCGCCAGCGAGATGAGTCTGTCGGAGTACCTGGCCGCCTGCCGGAAGGACCCGATGCTGTATGCCGGGCCGGCCGAGCGGATCCTCGCGGCCATCGGCGAACCCGAGACGGTCGACACCTCCCGCGACTCGCGGCTTGGCCGCATCTTCATGAACCGGACGATCCGGCGCTACCCGGCCTTCGCCGAGTTCTACGGCATGGAGGAGACGATCGAGCGGATCGTCAGCTTCTTCCGCCACGCTGCCCAGGGCCTCGAGGAGAGGAAGCAGATCCTCTACCTCCTCGGCCCCGTCGGCGGGGGCAAGTCCTCCTTGGCCGAGCGCCTGAAGGCCCTCATGGAGATGCATCCGATCTACGTGCTGAAGGCAGGGAACGAGATCAGCCCGGTCTTCGAGAGCCCGCTTGGCCTGTTCGATCCGGAACAGATGGGCGAGATGCTGGAGACGGAATACGGCATCCCGCGCCGGCGGCTGACTGGACTCCTGAGCCCCTGGTGCATCAAGCGGCTCGACGAGTTCGGCGGCGACATCTCGAAGTTCCGGGTCCTCAAGCTGAACCCCTCCCGGCAGCGCCAGATCGCGATCGCCAAGACCGAGCCGGGCGACGAGAACAACCAGGACATCTCCTCGCTCGTCGGCAAGGTGGATATCCGCCGGCTGGAGACGCTCTCCCAGAACGATCCCGACGCCTACAGCTATTCGGGCGGGTTGAACCGGGCGAACCAGGGGCTTCTCGAATTCGTCGAGATGTTCAAGGCCCCTATCAAGATGCTGCACCCCCTGCTCACCGCGACGCAGGAGGGCAATTACGTCGGCACCGAGAATATCGGCGCCCTGCCCTTCTCGGGCATGATCCTGGCCCATTCGAACGAGGCCGAGTGGCAGACCTTCAAGAGCAACCGCAACAACGAGGCCTTCATCGACAGGATCTTCGTGATCAAGGTCCCGTACTGCCTGCGCGTGGCGGAAGAGCAGTCCATCTACACGAAGCTGATCGCCGGGTCGGAGCTGGCTGATGCGGTCTGCGCGCCCTTCACGCTCGAGATGCTGGCCCGGTTCTCCGTCCTGTCGCGGCTGCGCGAGCACCCGAATTCGAACCTTTTCTCGAAGATGCGGGTGTATGACGGCGAGAGCCTGCGCGAGGTCGATCCGCGCGCCCGCTCCATGCAGGAGTACCGCGACGCCGCCGGCGTCGACGAAGGCATGGACGGGATCTCGACCCGCTTCGCCTTCAAGGTGCTCGCCGCCACTTTCAACCACGACGCGACCGAGGTGTCGGCCGACCCCGTCCACCTCATGTACGTCCTCGAACAGGCGATCAAGCGCGAGCAGTTCGCGGACGAGACCGAGAAGCGCTATCTTGAATTCATCAAGGGCGAGCTCGCGCCCCGCTATGCCGAGTTCATCGGACACGAGATCCAGAAGGCCTATCTCGAGTCCTACCACGATTACGGGCAGAACCTGTTCGACCGCTATGTCGATTACGCCGACGCCTGGATCGAGCACCAGGACTTCAAGGATCCCGACACCGGTCAGCTCCTCGACCGCGAGCTCCTGAACCAGGAGCTGACCAAGATCGAGAAGCCGGCCGGGATCGCGAACCCGAAGGATTTCCGCAACGAGGTCGTGAAGTTCTCGCTTCGGGCGCGGGCCAGCAATGCCGGCCGCAACCCCTCATGGACGAGCTACGAGAAAATCCGCGAGGTCATCGAGCGGCGGATGTTCAGCCAGGTTGAGGAACTCCTGCCCGTCATCAGCTTCGGGTCCAAGAAGGACAGCGAGAGCGAGAAGAAGCACGGCGAATTCGTCGAACGCATGGTCGCCCGGGGCTATACCGAGCGGCAGGTCCGCAGGCTCGTCGAATGGTACATGCGGACCAAGCAGGCGGGGTGATGACCAGCTCCCACGGCCTCCGATGCATATCGTCGACCGGCGCCTGAACCCGGGCGGGAAGAGCTTCGCGAACCGGCAACGGTTCCTGCGGCGGGCCAAGGCGGTGGTCCGGCAGGCGGTCCGGGAGAGCTCGGAGGGCCGCGGCATCAAGGATATCGACCAGGGCGGCGAGGTCTCGATTCCGGTCGACAGCATCCGCGAGCCCCGGTTCCAGCGCAGCCGCTCCGGCGGGCAGCGGCAGGCTGTCCTGCCCGGCAACAAGCAATACGTCCCGGGCGACACGATCCCGAAGGACCCCGCGGGCGGCGGAGGAAGCGGCTCGGAAGGCAGCCGCGACGGCGAGGGCGAGGACGCGTTCAGCTTCGTTCTCTCGCAGGAGGAATATCTCGACCTGTTCTTCGAGGACCTCGAACTACCGAACTTGGCGAAGCGCGCGCTTGCGGTCGCTGAGAGCTTTTCGCTCCAGCGCGCGGGCTATTCCGTCTCGGGCTCGCCGGCCAACCTCGCGCTCGGCCGCACGATGCGGAACAGTCTCTCGCGCCGCTTCGCCTTGCGCAGGCCGAAGCAGGAGGACATCGAGCGCATCCGGAAGCAGATCGAGGGCGCCGAGGAGGAGGGCCGTGCGGCGGAGGCGGCGGAACTCCGCGCCGAGCTGGAGGCCCTCGCCGTGCGCACGCGCCGGGTGCCGTATATCGACCCGATCGATATCCGCTACCGGCGTTTCCAGCACGTGCCGAAGCCGGTCTCCCAGGCCGTCATGTTCTGCCTCATGGACAGCTCCGCCTCCATGACGGAGCACATGAAGGACCTGGCGAAGCGGTTCTTCGCCCTTCTGTACCTGTTCTTGAAGCGGCGCTACCGGCACGTCGAGGTCGTGTTCATCCGCCATACGCACCTCGCCGAGGAGGTCGACGAGAACACCTTCTTCCACTCGCGCGAGACCGGCGGAACGGTCGTCTCCAGCGCCCTCGAAAAGATGCATCAGATCGCCACCCAGCGGTATCGGCTGGAGGAGTGGAACATCTACGGCGCGCAAGCCTCGGATGGCGACAACGCGCCGAGCGACGCGGAACAGACCTCCCGGCTCCTCGAGGGAGGCGTCCTGCCGCTCTGCCAGTATTTCGCCTATCTGGAGGTCGGGCGCGAGGAGGATCGCAGCGTCGGCTTCATGCCGCACGCGACGGAGCTCTGGCGGACCTATGACAAGACCGGGGCGGATCGCGATCGCTTCGCCATGTGCAAGGTGACGAAGCGGACGGACATCTATCCCGTCTTCCGCAAGCTGTTCGAGCGCCGGCCGGCAGCGGAACGGGCGAGATCCCCGTGAGCGGCCGCGCGTACGAGGGCCCCCTGTTCACCGGCCGGGACTGGGATTTCGGCACAATCCGGCGCATCCACGATGCGATCGAGGAGATCGCCCGGGGCGAACTCGGGCTCGACACCTACCCGAACCAGATCGAGGTGATCACGACCGAGCAGATGCTCGACGCGTATTCGTCGATCGGCATGCCGCTCCTCTACAAGCACTGGTCCTTCGGCAAGCACTTCGCCCATCACGAGAACGTCTACCGCCAGGGCGCGCGCGGGCTCGCCTATGAGATCGTGATCAACTCCGATCCTTGCATCAGCTATATCATGGAGGAGAACACGGCGACCATGCAGGCGCTCGTGATCGCGCACGCCGCTTTCGGCCACAACCATTTTTTCAAGAACAACTACCTGTTTCGGCAATGGACGGATGCCGAGGGCATCCTGCAATATCTCGACTTCGCCAAGCGCTATATCGCCGAGTGCGAGGAGCGCTACGGCCAGGAGAAGGTCGAGCAACTCCTCGATTCAGCGCACGCTCTGATGAGCCATGGCGTGCACCGCTACCCGCGCAAGCGGAAGCCCGACCTCCTGTCCGAGGACAAGCGCGAGCGGGAGCGCCGGCTCCATCAGGAGCAGGTCTTCAACGACCTGTGGCGCACGGTTCCTGGGAAGGCCGGGGCGAAGAAGGCACGGCTGGACGAGTCCCGTCGGCGGGCGCTCCTCGAACTGCCGCAGGAGAACGTCCTCTACTTCCTGGAGAAGTCGGCGCCCAATCTCGCGCCGTGGCAGCGCGAGATCATCCGCATCGTGCGCATGATCGCGCAGTACTTCTATCCGCAGGGCCAGACCAAGGTGATCAACGAGGGCTGCGCCACCTATTGCCACTACAAGATCATGACCAGGCTACACGAGACGGGCCTGATCGAGGACGGCGCCTTCCTCGAATTCCTGACCTCCCACACCAATGTCGTGTTCCAGCCCGATTTCGACGATCCGCGCTTCTCCGGCATCAACCCTTATGCGCTCGGCTTCTCGATGATGCAGGACATCGAGCGGATCTGCACGGAGCCGACCGACGAGGACCGGCACTGGTTCCCCGAGATCGCCGGCTCTCGCGATCCCTTCGGCGCCCTGCGCCATGTCTGGGCGAACTACCGGGACGAGAGCTTTGTCGCCCAGTATCTGAGCCCGCACCTGATGCGGCGCTGGCGCATGTTTTTGCTGATGGACGAGGGCGAGGATGCGGAGGAGGTCCGGGTCAAGGCGATCCACGACGAGCGGGGCTACCGCGATCTCCGCCGTTCGCTCGCACGGCAATATGATGTCGCCCATCTCGACCCGGACATCCAGGTGATCGATGTCGACCTCGCGGGCGACCGGCGGCTGATCCTGCAGCATCGGATGCTCGACGGCATCCTGCTCGAAGAGAAGCCCACCCGGGAGGTGCTGCAGCACCTTGCCGACCTCTGGGGCTACGACGTGTGCCTCCAGGAACACGACGAGGCGATCGACGGCATCGCGCGGGAACATGTCGTACAACCCCGCGTTCCGTCCGGGCAGCTTTCGAGCTGAGCGCCGCTTCTCTGTGATCCGATCTCGGGCGCGACAACACGTCGGAGCTCGGAAGTGAGATGGCCGCTTGTCACGCGTGCGGGCCGTGCTGATGGTCCGGCTTCATCGACCACGGGATTCGGCGACTTTCGCGAGTGTTTCATCTTCTACCCGGCCCGAGAGGCCGCCTGCAGGTACCGGCGGGTACGCCCAGCTGCGCCCTTCCGCCCGCCCGTCCATCGCGCTCCCTCTCAGCATGAGCACCAAGGTTCCGGCACCGAGCCGAGCGCTGCTCCTGTCCGTGCGAGAGGCCTTCCACCGCTGCGGGTACAAGGACCTGAGCATGGTGAGCTTGGCCGATGCGTGCGGGATCTCGCGCCGCGGGCTCTACAACTACTTTAGGAACAAGGACGAGGCCTTCCGAGCCTGGGTCCGCTACAGCAATGAAGAAGCGATCCGGCTTGGGCTGAGTGCGGGGGATCAAGCGGAGGCGCGCGGCGCGGACGTGGTGGACGTCTTCACCGCGATCCTCGACGTCCGGTACGGCGAAACACGCCGCGAGGTCGAGGGATCGCCGCACAAGAACGAGCTTATGGCAACCGCCTTGATGCTGTGCCGGGACATCATCGTCGACGCCGCGGTCTCGTTCCAGCGGGAGTTGGCGAACCGGGTGAGCTCATTCGCCGACCAGGGTGCGATCGGCTTGAACGAGGGCATGACGCCGGACGATGTGGCGGAACTGCTGGCGAATGGCGCACGTGGCGTGAACCAAGGCCTTCCTCCGCCGACCACGAGCCTCGAGGAGCGGTACCGGCAAATGTGCCGCGCCGTGCTGTTCGGGACGGCCGAGGCGGCAGAGCCCCGAGCGAGACGGTTCGCCGTCCGCTGAGCGGGTCCAAGTGCTTCCTTCACGGGCGGAGACTGCATAGACAGGCCGGAGAGAGACTCCGGAGCCACCCGTGACCAGCCCGCCGAACCGCCTCGACAACGCGCGCGTCATTCGCGCCCGGCACGGCACCGAGATCGAGGCGAAGAGCTGGCTGACCGAGGCGCCGCTCCGGATGCTGATGAACAACCTCGACCCGGATGTGGCCGAGAAGCCGGGCGAGCTCGTCGTCTATGGCGGGATCGGCCGGGCGGCGCGCGACTGGGCCAGCTTCGACCGGATCGCGGCGGCCCTGAAGCAGCTCGAGGCGGACGAAACCTTGCTCATCCAATCCGGCAAGCCGGTCGGCGTGTTCCGCACGCATGCCGATGCCCCGCGCGTGCTGATCGCTAACTCGAACCTCGTGCCGCACTGGGCAACCTGGGACCATTTCAACGAGCTCGATCGCAAGGGGTTGATGATGTACGGCCAGATGACGGCCGGCTCCTGGATTTACATCGGCTCGCAAGGCATCGTTCAGGGCACCTACGAGACCTTTGTCGAGATGGGCCGCCGCCATTACGGCGGCAGCCTCGCCGGCCGCTGGATCCTGACCGCCGGCCTTGGTGGAATGGGCGGCGCACAGCCGCTCGCGGCGACGATGGCCGGGGCCTCCTGCCTCGCGATCGAATGCCAGGCGAGCCGCATCGAGATGCGGCTCCGCACCGGCTACGTGGACGTCCAGGCGCGTGACCTCGACGATGCGCTAGCCATCGTCGAGCGCAGCTGCGCGGCGAAAAAACCCCTTTCGGTCGCGCTACTCGGCAACGCCGCCGAAATCCTGCCGGAGCTCGTCCGTCGGGGCGTCAGGCCGGATTGCGTCACCGACCAGACCTCCGCGCACGACCCGGTCAACGGCTACCTGCCGAAGGGCTGGACGCTGGCGCAATGGGAGGAGACGCGCGAACGCGATCCCGGCACCGTTACGAAGGCGGCCAAGCGCTCGATGGCGGAGCATGTTCGCGCCATGCTCGAGTTCCATCAGATGGGCGTGCCGACGGTCGATTACGGCAACAACATCCGCCAGATGGCGCTCGAGGAGGGGGTCCCGGACGCCTTCGATTTCCCGGGCTTCGTGCCGGCCTATATCCGCCCGCTCTTCTGCCGCGGGATCGGCCCGTTCCGCTGGTGCGCGCTGTCGGGCGACCCGGAGGATATCTACCGCACGGACGCCAAGGTGAAGGAGCTGATGCCGGGGGCTAGCCACCTCCACAACTGGCTCGACATGGCCAAGGAGCGCATCAGGTTCCAGGGCCTGCCGGCGCGCATCTGCTGGGTGGGGCTCGGCGACCGGCACCGCCTCGGCCTCGCCTTCAACGAGATGGTCGCGAAAGGCGAGCTGAAGGCCCCGATTGTGATCGGCCGCGACCACCTGGATTCCGGCTCCGTCGCGTCCCCGAACCGGGAGACGGAATCCATGCAGGACGGCTCGGACGCGGTCTCCGACTGGCCGCTCCTCAACGCGCTCCTGAACTGCGCCTCGGGCGCGACCTGGGTGTCGCTGCACCATGGCGGCGGGGTCGGCATGGGGTTCTCGCAGCATTCCGGCATGGTGATCGTCTGCGAGGGCACTGCGGAGGCCGCGAAGCGCATCGAGCGCGTGCTGTGGAACGACCCGGCGACAGGCGTCATGCGCCATGCGGATGCCGGCTACGACGACGCGATCGCCTGTGCCCGCGAGCACGGGCTGAACCTGCCGAGCCTCGCAGGCTGACCCGGCATGACGGTGATCCTGAACCCTGGCTCGGTCCCGCTCGCCGCCTGGCGCGACATCTATTTCGGGGCCGATGTCAGCCTGGACGAAAGCTGCCGCGAGGCGGTCGACGCCTCCGCAGCCATCATCGCGACCATCGTCGACAAGGGCGAGCCGGTCTATGGCGTGAATACCGGTTTCGGAAAGCTCGCGAGCGTCCGCATCGACCGCGCCGACCTCGAGACACTCCAGCGGAACATCGTCCTGTCTCATGCCGCCGGCGTCGGCGAGCCGATCGATCCCGCCGCGACCCGGCTGATGATCGCCCTCAAGGTCGCGAGCCTAGCCCAGGGCGCCTCCGGCATCCGCTGGAGCACCCTCTCGTACCTGACACGCTGCCTGGATATCGGCATCCTGCCCGTCATCCCGGGTCAGGGCTCTGTCGGCGCCTCCGGCGATCTCGCGCCGCTGGCGCATATGGTGGCCGCCCTGATGGGCTCCGGGTCTTTCTGGAAGGACAGCTCCATCGTATCCGCCCAGGACGGCTTGGATGCGCTCGGGCTGCCCCCGCTCGGGCTCGGCGCCAAGGAGGGGCTGGCGCTCCTCAATGGCACCCAGTTCTCGACCGCACTCGCGCTCGCCGGCCTGTTCCGGGCCGAGCGCGTGCTTCAGGCGGCGCTCGTCACCGGCGCGCTCACGACCGATGCGGCACGCGGCTCCGATACGCCGTTCGACCCGCGCATCCAGGCGCTGCGTGGTCATCGCGGTCAGGCGGAGGTCGCGGCGGCTCTGCGCGACCTGATGGCCGGAAGCGGGATCCGGGCCTCGCATGTGACGGGCGACGACCGGGTGCAGGACCCATATTGCCTGCGCTGCCAGCCACAGGTGATGGGCGCCTGCCTCGACCTCCTGCGCCAAGCCGCGGACACGCTCGCGATCGAGGCGAACGGCGTCTCCGACAATCCGCTCGTGTTCCGGGACACCGGGGAAGTGCTGTCGGGCGGCAACTTTCACGCTGAGCCCGTCGCCTTCGCGGCCGACATGATCGCGATGGCAATTTGCGAAATCGGCTCGCTTGCGGAGCGGCGCATCGCCATGCTGGTCGACCCAGCCTTGTCAAGCCTGCCCGCCTTCCTGACCCCGCGGCCAGGGCTGAATTCGGGCTTCATGATCCCGCAGGTCACGGCCGCGGCGCTCGTCTCCGAGAACAAGCAGAAGGCGTTTCCGGCGAGCGTGGACTCGATCCCCACCTCCGCCAACCAGGAGGATCACGTCTCGATGGCCGCTCATGGGGCTCGCCGGCTCGTGCCGATGGCCGAGAATGCCGCCCAGGTGATCGGGATCGAGCTCCTGGCGGCCTCGCAGGGCTGCGAGTTCCACCAGCCGCTCCGCTCAGGCGCCGCGCTCGAAGCCGCCCGTACGCTGCTGCGGGCGACGGTGCCGCCGCTTCAAGAGGACCGGTTCTTCGCGCCCGACATCTCGCTTGCGACCGGCCTGGTTCGCGACGGCGTCCTCGCTAAGGTCACGGCACGACCGCTTCCCGCTTTGGAACGGGAGTGACGGGTCTGCATGGCCGGGGTGCTTGCGCCTCTGCGGCCAACGTCGTCTTATAGCCACGCTTGGGCCACGGCCCTTCGCCTCAGTACAGGAAAGAGCCCCCGAAATGCGTTTCCGCGTTCGCCCGTCGCGGCGGCTTGTTCTGGCCGCCGCTCTTCTCTCGGCAGGTCTCTCCGCTCCGGCGTCGGCTCAGCAGACGCTGAAGGTGGGCTCCACCCCGACCGGCATTCCCTTTACCTTCCTGGACACCCAGTCGAACAAGATCCAGGGCATCATGGTCGATATCGCGGAGGCGGTCGGCAAGGATGCGGGCTTCTCGATCCAGGTCGAGCCCATGCAGTTCTCCGCCCTGATCGGCTCGCTGACCTCGAACCGCATCGATCTCATCGCGGCGGCCATGTACATCACGGATGCCCGCAAGCAGGTGATCGACTTCTCAGGCCCGATCTATACCTACGGCGACGGCCTCCTCGTGCCGAAATCCGACACGAAGGAGTACAAGGACATCAACGACATGAAGGGGATGACGGTGGGCGTGCAGGTCGGCACGGCCTTCGTCGAGCCGCTGCAGAAGAGCGGGTTGTTCACCGAGGTGAAGCTCTACGACACCATCCCGGACATCCTGCGGGACGTGAACGCCGGACGCATCAAGGCCGGCTTTGCCGACTATCCGATCGTTGCCTACAACCTGCAGCAGGGACGCTTCCCCGAGGTGCGGCTCGTGAAGGGCTACAAGCCCATGGTGGTCGGCTCGGTCGGCATCGGCGTGCGCAAGACGGATGGCGAATTGCTGAAGAAGATCGATGCCTCCCTCACGAAGCTCAAGGCGGACGGCACGATCAAGAAGATCCTGGCCAAATGGGGCCTCGAGGAGTGATCGCGGCCTGATGCTCCCGTTCCGAGGCGGTGCCCAGCGCGCCGCCTCCCGTTCCTCGTCTCCTTCATGAACACCTTCATCACGCAGGCGATCGAGTTCCTGCCGATACTCGCGCAGGGCCTCAAGCTGACCGTGCTCGTCACGATCGGCTCGCTCGCGCTCTCGACAGTGCTTGGGCTGCTCTGGGCGCTGATGCGCGTCTCCGGCAGCCGCGTGCTGGCCGGGATCGCAAAGACCTTCGTCAACGTGATCCGGGGCATCCCGATCATCGTCCAGCTCTTCTACATCTACTTCGTGCTGCCGGATTTCGGCATCTCGCTCACGGCCATGCAGGCCGCCATCATCGGCCTCGGCGTCGCCTATTCCGCGTATCAATCCGAGAACTTCCGGGCCGGCATCGAGGCGATCGACAAGGGCCAACTCGAGGCGGCGCAATCGATCGGCATGGGCTGGTGGCTCACCATGCGGCGGGTGATCCTGCCGCAGGCCTTCAAGATCGTCCTGCCGCCCTACGGCAACATCATGATCATGATGCTGAAGGACTCCTCGCAGGCCTCGACCATCACGGTCGCGGAGCTGGCCCTGCAGGGTAAGCTCATCGCGTCCTCCACCTTCCAGAACACCACGGTATTCACGCTGGTCGCAGCGCTCTATCTCTGCATGAGCCTGCCGCTGATCTGGGTGGTCGGCCGGCTGGAAAAGCGGTTCGGCCGGCGATGATCGAGCTCCGCGACGTTCATAAGCGCTTCGGTGCGCTCGAGGTCATCAAGGGCGTCTCGGCGAATGTGTCCGCCGGCGAGGTGGTGTGCATCATCGGGCCGTCCGGCTCCGGCAAGTCCACCATCCTGCGCTGCATCAACGGGCTCGAGAGCTACGAGGCGGGCTCCATCACAGTCGAGGGCGCGAAGGTCGACCGGCACGCCGCGTCGATCACCTCGGTGCGCACCCAGGTCTCGATGGTCTTCCAACGCTTCAACCTGTTCCCGCACAGGACCGCGCTGGAGAATGTCGTCGAGGGTCCGATCTATGTGAAGCGCGAGCCGCGCTCGGCGGCCATGGACCACGGACGCCATTTGCTCCAACGGGTCGGCCTTACCGACAAGGCCGGGTCCTACCCGCACGAGCTCTCGGGCGGCCAGCAGCAGCGGGTCGCGATCGCGCGCGCTCTCGCGATGCGGCCAAAGGCGATCCTCTTCGACGAGCCGACCTCGGCACTCGATCCGGAACTCGTGGGCGAGGTCCTGTCGGTCATGCGGCTCCTCGCCGAGGACGGGATGACGATGGTGATCGTGACACACGAGATCTCCTTCGCGCGCGAGGTCGCCGACCGGGTGCTTTTCCTCGACCAGGGCATCATCGTCGAGGAAGGAAAGGCGGCCGAGGTGCTGTCCAGCCCGAAGCATCCCCGCACCCAGGACTTCCTCCGCCGCGTGCTACGCCCGATCTGAGCCATGACCGAACCCTTCCCGCTCGCTCCCTCGCTCTGGGCCGCAACGGCCCCTCCCCCGCCTCCGGCGCCGCCGCTCTCAGAGTCGGTCACGGCGGACGTGTGCGTTATCGGCGGCGGTTATGCCGGGCTCTCCACGGCGCTCCATCTCGCCGAGCGCGGCGTGAAGGTCGTCGTGCTCGAAGCCAGGGAGCCCGGCTGGGGCGCCTCCGGCCGCAATGGCGGCCAGGTGATCCCAGGCATCAAATACGACCCGGACGAGCTCGAGCGGAAGTTTCCCGACAGCGCGGAGCGACTGATCCCGTTTGTCGGCGGGACGGCGGATGCCGTGTTCGACCTCATCCGGCGTCACAGGCTCGAGGTGCCGCATGCGCGGGCGGGCTGGATTCAGGGGGCGCATACGCCGGCCTCTGTCGAGACCGTGCGCAGCCGCGCTGAGCAGTGGGCGCGGCGCGGCGCCGATACCGAGTTCCTCGACAAGGCCGCAGCCGAGCGCCTGCTCGGTACGCCGCAATACGACGCCGGCTGGATCGACCGGCGCGGCGGGGCCGTGCAGCCGCTGGCCTATGCGCGCGAGCTCGCCCGCGTGGGGCTCGCGGCTGGCGCCAGCATCCACGGCGGCACGCGCGCAACCGGTCTTGCCCGCAACGGCGGGCGCTGGAGTGTTTCGACGAACATGGGCGCGAGCGTCACGGCGGATCGCGTCGTCATCTGCACGAACGGCTATACTGGCGACCTCGTGCCGAAGCTGCGCGAGACAATCATCGCGCCGAACTCTTTCCAGATCGCGACGGCGCCGCTTTCCGACAACCTGAAGAAGTCGATCCTGCCGGAAGGCCAGGTCACGTCCGACACGCGGAAGCTCCTGCTCTATTTCCGCCTCGACCATACCGGCCGCTTCATCATGGGCGGGCGCGGCCCGTTCCGTGAGCCGAAGGGGCCGGAGGACTGGGCGCATCTCGAGCGCGTCTTGGTGAAGATGTTCCCGCAGCTCCAGGGCACGCCGGTCGAATATCGCTGGTGCGGACGGGTGGCGCTCACGCGGGACTTCCTGCCCCATCTGCACGAGCCGGAGCCGGGGCTCACGGTGGATATCGGCTGCATGGGCCGGGGAGTCGGCCTGCAGACCGCGATGGGCATGAAGCTCGCGGAATACGTCGCGACGGGGGACCGCGCCGCCCTGCCCTTCCCGGTCACCGGCATCAAGCCATTGCCGTTCCACAGCCTGCACAAGGCCTATGTGTCGGCGATCATCGCCTGGTACCGCCTGACCGATGGCGGCGTGAAGGCGTCGGCTTAGCGCGCGTCTAACCCTGCGCGACCCAACGCGCAGCATCCGCAGCCGAGAGCGGAATGCGGCGCAGGGGCGCGCGATCCTCGTCGTTCCGCAGTGCATCCATCGTGTCGCGCTGCTTGTCGATCATCTGGGCCTGCGCGCGGATGAGCTGCTGCTGCTTGCGGATGAGGTCGCTTGCCTCCGAGCGGGCCTGGCCGGCGCGCCGCACGAGCGCGTTCGGCTCAGGGATCGAGCGTCCGAGCTGCCGCGCCTCGCGCAGCCACTCGATAATGGCGATCTGGGCGTGGCCCAGCGCCTGCTGGGGCGTCGCTCCCCAGGCCATGCAGCCGACCAGGTCGATTGCCTGAGCCATGTAGCCGCCGCCCTCGTCATCGTCGAGCTGCGTGACGACCACGGGGTAGAACGGGCCGCTCATCGAGTGTCCTGGAGCCAAGCTACGCAGTGCAGAAATGCCACGTCCCCGTTGTGGGCCCGTATGGTTAACGCTCAGTATAGAGCTGCTCTCCGCACGGGACGTCCACGCTTGATCGCGCCGTCAAAAGGGCGGACACGGCGATCATGAAACTCTCGACCGACGAGATCGAACGCTATGCCCGCCACCTCGTCCTCAAGGACGTAGGCGGGCCGGGTCAGGCGAAGCTCCGCGCCGCGCGCGTGCTCGTCATCGGCGCCGGCGGCCTCGGCTCGCCTCTGATCCAGTACCTTGCCGCAGCCGGCATTGGCACGATCGGGATCGTGGACGACGATACCGTGTCGCTCTCCAACCTGCAGCGGCAGATCCTGCACGGAACGCCGGACATCGGGCACCTCAAGGTGGAAAGCGCCGAGGCGGCTGTCGCCCGCCTGAACCCGGGTGTCGCGATCGAGGCGCACCGCACCCGGCTGAACGTCGACAATGCGCGCGACCTGGTGCGGGCCTATGACATCGTCGCGGACGGCTCGGACAATTTCGACACCCGCTACACCGTCTCCGATGCCTGCTTCTTCGAGCGCAAGCCGCTCGTGACGGCCGCGCTCGGCCAGTTCGACGGCTCGCTCACCACGATCCGCGCGCACGAGACCGGCCCGGACGGGAGGCCGAACCCGACCTATCGCTGCCTCTTCCCCGAGCCGCCGCCGGCCGGTGCGGTCCCGACCTGCGCCGAAGCCGGCATCCTGGGCGCCCTTGCCGGCGTGATGGGCTCGCTGATGGCGATGGAGGTCATGCGCGAGATCGTCGGCTTCGGCACAGGCCTCGTCGGGCGCCTGCTCATGGTCGATGCGCTCGCGATGCGCTTCGAGACACTGCGCTATTCCTGGGACGACCAGAACCCGCTCAGCGGGAAGTCAACAACCTGATTGGCACCAACGGCTTGAGGCCGTCGCCCAGAGGTCGCGGCCGGCTCACCTTGCCTGAGGATTGCGTCCACCTGCCCCAGTATGTTCGACTAGAACAGATAAGAACCAGTCCCTGATCGGCCCTTTCTGCGGAGATGAGTGACCGGATGAGCGCCGCCACCCGGATCCGGCGATCCCCGATCGTCTCGTCCCAGCCGGTTCGGCAGGGCCTGGCGCTCTCGCTCGATCGCAACAGCACCATCTTCGTGGCCGCCATGGTGGCGCTCGCCCTCGCCCAGCTCTTGCTCGGCTCGGATCCGGTTATCCTCGCGCTGTGCTTGGCGTCGACGACGATCGGGCTTCTCCCCATCTTGGTCTATGGCCGCGACCTTTATACCTGCTTGGCGGCGATTTTCTCCGTTCGCTATACCGGCGCGGGTCTCGTCCTAAAAACGCTCTATCTCCAGCCGGTTGAGACCTATCTGCAGGTCCCGCTCGGCTCCTACGCGCTGACGACGTTTCTGATCATCGTCGAGACGGCCATCATCATGACCGCCCGGAAGTTCGACGCGAGGAAGAGCGTATTTCCGGAGGTCAGAGATCCCGCGAGGCTTCGGAAGGCGGGGCTCGTCGCCTTCCTGATCGGCGCTGCCAGTGGCGTGGTGGCCGGCATCCTCGAATACGATGCCTCGGGCGAGAGGCAGGCGACGATCATCTACGTGATCGCGTCCGTGCTGACCGGCCTGACAAGTCTCGGCCTGATCGCGGAAAGTGCCGTCCGGCTCACGCAAACATCCGGCCGGAGCTTCTTGAGCCCACACATCAGCTGGATGCTCGTAGCCCTCGTGGCTTTGTCGCTCCTCCTGAACGTCAGGGGCCTGGCGTTGAACGCCATGCTTAGCGTCTTCCTTGTCGCGTTCATGGGCAATGCGATCCGGCGAAAGCACGTGGTGATCGCGGCGGCGCTGTCGATCCTCTTCGCGCAATATCTGTCGCCTATCGCCCTGGAGCTCCGCTATGTGAAGTACGGGATGACGGCCGCACAATTCGCATCCGAGGTGGTCGAGACCACCGTGCGGGCGGCGACGGATCCAAAATACATCCAAACACTGCGCGACAATGAGAACTTCCGAGCGCAATTCGCATCGGGCAAGTTGCTCTACGATTATTTCGGAGACGGCAACAACATCGCTTCGCGACTATCCTTTGTCGCACTGCTGGACGCCGTGTACCACGCCCAGCTTGCGACCCGCGTCGATCTTGCCGGCGCGGTCGACCAGGTCCTGCAGCGGTCAGCGCCCGCCTTCCTGGTCAACAAGCAGGCGTGGGAATTCGGCTATGGCGATTGGCTCACCTGGCAACTTGGGCTGATCGAGACCGGCCGGATCGGTTATCTGAGTTTCAGCCTGCCGATGGAGGGGCTGGCGCTGTTGGGGCCGCTCGGGCTCCTGCTCTTCCCCGTTCTGTTCATGCTTCCGACGATCATGCTTTGCTCGAGGCTTGCCTCTTGGCGCATGGCGACCGTGCCGAGCTTGTTCATGTTCTCCACCCTTCACGCGAGCCTGTTCGAGGCTCAGTCGGACGGCTACATCGCCCTGGTGACCCGCACGCTTCCCATGACGGTTCTACCCGCCTTCGGCCTGCTCTGGTTGTTCGCGCAGCAAGGCAGGAATGTCGCGGTTCCAACAAGCCGAAGCATTGCTCGCCGAAGAGTCCAGCTTGCGAAGGCGGCCCAGAGCCACGGCGTCAACTAACGCGACCGTCCTTGCGTGAGGTGCTTCAACTTTTCCCAATACTGCGATGGATTTCGCCTGCGCAGACACCGCTCGTCACGCCCGTCCAGTTGTGATCTGAGACTCTCCTTGCTCTAATGCGCATGCGGTAGCGATGGCGCGAGTTCCGCTCATGAAGTCTCGCGCGGCCTGTTAGCATTTCCGGAGCGCCTTGATGTCGGACAAGCAGCCCGCACGCCCATTCGGGCAACCGCTCGGGGGAGAACGGATCGACTTTGCGACCGGCGACCCCACCCACGCGCCGATGACCATCGAAACGAACACGAGCATCTTCGGGTCGAGCCCGAACCCGACGCTCGCGGCGGGCTACAATTACGGCTACGGCAGCAACAAGCCTATGCCCGGCGAAGCCTCGATGTACTGGATGGTCGAGGGCAATTACGACCAGAGCCATAACGGCATCAACCAGACCGTGATGGAGCAATATTGGGAGGCGACGAGCGGCGACCGCACCGCGGCGTGGCGCCCGATCGTGGTCACGGCCGACAAGTCGGCCAGCAACGGGTCCCGCACCACACTCGTCAACTCGCTCGACCTGACCGGCCCGGCCCCCGGCCATGGCACGGGCGCCATCCGCTTCTTCAGCCCGACGGATGTCGCGCCCGGAACGAATGCGCTCGGCGGGGACGAGATGACCTACAGCTTTGGCCGCGCGAACATGATCGTTTCGGGCTTCTCCGACACCGACACGCGCGTCTACCTCAATGCAGGGGCGAACCGGAACAGCAACATCCAGTTCGGGGCGAACGGCCAGACGAACACGATGAATGTCGGCACGGACGCTCCGCAGGTCGGCCACATCTGGGTCGGCTCGCCCGCCGCGGAGATGCGGATGATCGCCGTGAACGGGAACAATGCCCTTTCGGTGGGGATCAATAGCAGCGGGCGGAACTCGGCCGTCCTCGACGTGGACCTCAAGGGCACCTGGCTCGACCAGACTGGGATCCGCGTGCGGCAGCAGGCGGGCGGGACAGGCAACCTGCTCCAGGCCGAGGACAGCACGGGGGGTGTCCAGAGCGGTTTCGACAAGTCCGGCTACATCTTCACGCAGCGGAACACGGCGCCCGCGGCAGCCGACCTCCGCAACGGCGAGGCGGATCTCTGGTTCGATTCCACCGCCGGTTCATCCCGCCTGGTGGTGACGGCGCGCGACACGGGCGGCACCCTCGTAACCGGTTCGGTCCCCCTCCTGCCCGCGACCGCGACTTCGACCGCAAGCCTCACGCCCGGTGCGCCGGCCTATGATCCCGTCGACGGCGCAAATGTCCTCTCGCAGGGCAGCGGAGCGGATACGGTCAACGGGCTCGATGTCCGGGACCTCATCTTCGGCAATCGCGGGGATGACGTCCTGTACGGGAACGGCGCGGACGACCTGCTCTTCGGCGGGGCCGGGAATGACCAGCTCATCGGCGGCGCGGGCCTCGATACCTTGTGGGGCAATGAGGCCCGGGATCTGCTGACGGGCGGTTCGGGCGCTGACACCTTCGCCTTCGCCCAGAACAGCGGCGACGACCGCATCACCGACTTCAACGCGGCGGAAGGCGACAAGCTCGCCCTCAACGGCCAAAGCTACATCACCGGAAACGACGGCCAGGGGAACCTGTCGCTGACGTTCTCGGGCGGCGGCACCGTGGCGCTGCAAGGGATCGCGCCGACGACGACGCCGAATACGAGTTGGTTTGCATGATGCCGGCCGGAGCGCGGCCGGTTCGGCGGCCCCTGGCTGAGCCAGCCGGCCGCGCGAAGGGGCTCGGCGCCTATCTCGGCTGCATGCGGAGCGCGCCGTCGAGGCGGATCACCTCTCCGTTCAGCATCGGATTCGCGACGATGGACATGACCAGCATCGCGTATTCCTGCGGCTTTCCCAGCCGGGACGGGAACGGGACGGAGGCTCCCAGGCTGTCCTGAACCTCCTGCGGCAACCCGCGCAGCATCGGCGTCTCGAAGATGCCGGGTGCGATGGCGCAGACGCGAATGCCGGCGGACGCGAACTCGCGGGCGGCCGGCAGGGTCAGCCCGACCACGCCGGCCTTCGACGAAGCATAGGCCGCCTGGCCGATCTGTCCTTCATAGGCGGCGACGGAGGCGGTCGAGATGATCACGCCGCGCTCGCCGCCCTCGAGCGGATCGAGCGGCAACACGCCCGCTGCCACGAGGCGCATCATGTTGAAGCTGCCGATCAGGTTCACGCCGATCACCTTGGCGTAGAGGTCGAGCGCGTGCGGGCCGTTTCGGCCGACGATGCGCGATGCCGGGGCAACGCCGGCGCAGTTCACCAGGATCCGGGCTGGGCCATGCGCCTCTGTGGCACGGGCCACCGCCGCTTCGCCGCTCGCGCCATCCGCCACGTCGCAGGCGAGCGCGATCCCGCCGATCTCGTTGGCGACCGCAGCGGCAGCCTCCTCGTTCAGATCGAGCAGCGCGACCCTCGCGCCCGCCGCCGCAAGAGCGCGGCCGGTTGCGGCGCCGAGCCCCGATGCTCCACCTGTGACGATTGCGGCAACGCCTTCAACTTTCACGCTGATCCTCCCTCGGCGCGCTTCAGCAAGGCGCCTGCATACCCGCCCTGGCCCGGACGGGTGCAGGCTCACTAGCACGGGGCGTTTCGCGGGGGGATCTTTCGCCCGGACTGAGGCGGGCTCCTTTAGATGCCCTTCTTCACTGCTCCGCTCGGACCGTTCGCGGTCGAGCCGCCGCCCGTGCCGATCGAGCCGACGCCCGCAGCGGGGCTCTTGCCGGGGATCGTGCCGCCGGGCTGCAGGTTTGAGGAGATCCCGCTCGCGCCCGGGGAGCCTCCGGTCGAGGTCGTGGTGTTCTCGCTGTTCTTCGCGTTCTTCCCGCTATCCGTCGGCATGACTGTCCCTCGGCTGAGCGCTGCTTCGCACCTGTCCACGGCAACGGCCGGCCACCGACCGCGGTTGCCGTCGCTGAACGTACGACGGTCGCACCGGGAACCTCCCTCGTCCCCGCTTGTTCGTGCCGCGGGCGGAGAAAGGTACATGGCGAGGATCGGGTTTCACGCGTCGCACGAGCAGTTCGCGCCGTCCGACATGCTGCGCTATGTGCAGCACGCCGAGGCGGTCGGCTTTGACTGCGCGATGTCGTCCGACCACTTCAAGCCGTGGGGCCCGGCGCAGGGTCATTCGGGCTATGCGTGGTCCTGGCTCGGAGCCGCCATGCAGGCGACCTCCCTCCCCTTCGGAATCATCTCCGCGCCGGGCTACCGTTACCATCCGGCGATCATCGCCCAGGGCGCCGCGACGCTCGCCGAGATGTATCCGGATCGACTCTGGCTCGCACTCGGCAGCGGCCAGCGGCTGAACGAGGATATCACGGGAACCGCCTGGCCGGAGAAGGCTGAGCGCAACGCACGGCTCAGCGAATGCGCCTCCGTCATCCGCTCCCTTCTCGACGGCAAGACCGTGACCCATCACGGCCGCGTCACGGTCGTCGATGCAAAACTCTATTCCCGGCCCGAGACCCCGCCGAGGCTGATCGGTGCGGCCGTGACGCCGGAGAGCGCCGAGATCGTGGGCGGCTGGGCGGACGGGCTCATCACCGTGAACGGGAAGCCCGAGCAGCTGAGGAAGGTCGTGGAGGCGTTCCGGCGCGGCGGCGGCGAGGAAAAGCCCATGTTCCTGCAGGTTGCCCTGAACTGGGCACCGACGGAGGAAGCGGCGCTCGCTGGCGCGCACGAGCAATGGCGCTACAACGCGCTCGGCGGTGACGTGAACTGGGAGTTGCGCTCGCCAGAGCAGTTCGACACCGCGACCCGCCTCGTCCGGCCGGAAGACATGCGCGAATCCGTCCTGATCTCGTCCGATCCCGGCCAGCACGCGGCCTGGCTGAACGAGTTCGTCGAGCTCGGTTTCGCGGACCTCTATCTTCACCAGATCGACCGCAACCAGGAGACCTTCATGGATGCGTTCGCGGCCAAGGTGCTGCCGCAGCTCAGGTCCTGACGAGCCGCATGAGCAAAAAGGCGGCGCGCGCGTTGTCCTCTCGGAAACGCGCAGATCGGCCATGAACACCCAGATCGCATTCGACAACAGCTACACGGCCCTTCCTGAGCGCTTTTACGCCCGGGTCCGGCCAGCCGGGGCAAGCGCGCCGCGGCTGATGAAGCTGAACCATGCGCTGGCCGAGGAACTCGGGCTTGATCCGGCATGGCTGGCGAGCCCGGAAGGGCTGGAAGTCCTGGCGGGGCGGCGCGTGCCGGAGGGCGCCGCCTCGATCGCGACCGCCTATGCCGGGCACCAGTTCGGCAATTTCGTGCCCCAGCTCGGCGACGGGCGTGCGATTCTCATCGGCGAGGTCGTTGGCCGCGACGGAAAGCGGCGCGATCTGCAGCTCAAAGGCTCCGGCCGGACCCCGTTCTCGCGCGGTGGGGACGGCAAGGCCGCGCTCGGCCCGGTGATGCGCGAGTACCTCGTCAGCGAGGCCATGGCAGCGCTCGGCATCCCGACCACGCGGGCGCTGGCGGCCGTGCTGACGGGCGACCAAGTCGTGCGTGAGGAAATGCTTCCCGGCGCCGTCCTCACCCGTGTCGCGTCGAGCCACATCCGGGTCGGCACGTTCCAGTTCTTCGCAGCGCGCGAGGACGTGGAGGGCGTGCGACTCCTCGCCGACCATGTCATCGCGCGGCACTATCCCGAGGCGGGACAGGCCGAGCGCCCGTATCGGGCGCTGCTTGACGCCGTGATCGCCCGCCAGGCCGCGCTCATCCCGCGCTGGCTCCTCGTCGGCTTCATCCACGGCGTGATGAACACCGACAACATGTCGGTCGCGGGAGAGACGATCGATTACGGGCCCTGCGCCTTCATGGACGAGTACGATCCGGGGACCGTGTTCAGCTCCATCGACGTGCACGGCCGCTACGCCTACGGCAACCAGCCCCGGATCGCGCTCTGGAACCTTACGCGGCTCGCCGAGACGCTCCTGCCGCTGCTCGACGGCGATCCCGAGCGGGCCGTCGCGGACGCCGAGGAGGCGCTCAAGGCCTTCGCCCCGACCTTCGAGACGCACTACCATGCGGGGCTGCGCCGCAAGCTCGGCCTGTTCACGGAGGAGGAGGGCGACCTGCAACTCGCGGGCGACCTCCTGAAGCGCATGGCCGAGAACAGCGCCGATTTCACGCTGACCTTCCGCTACCTCGCCGCGGCCGCTGGGCCGGAGGCGAACGCCGAACCTGCCCGCGGCCGCTTCATCGATCCGACGAGCTTCGATGCGTGGGCGGAGGGATGGCGCGGCCGCCTCGCGCAGGAGGATCAAGACCCCAGGGCTCGCCGTGCTTCCATGCTGGCGGTCAACCCGGCCTTCATTCCGCGCAACCACCGCGTCGAGGCCGCGATCCAGGCCGGGCTCAGGGACGATTTCGGACCCTTCGAGGAACTCCTCGAAATCCTGTCCCGGCCGTTCCAGGACCAGCCGGCCTGCGCGGCCTACATGGAGCCTCCCGAACCGCACCAGCGCGTCACGCGCACCTTCTGCGGCACCTGACCGAGATGCCGTCCATGCGCTATTCGGGAAGTTTCATCGAGTCCTGATGCAGGTAGAGCGGGTCGAACTCCCCTTCTTCCGCCAGCCGGTCCCAATCGTGGATGGTGAGCCTGCCGCCTTCGAACGTGAAGAGGTCCTGCGACCTCAGCTCCTGGAGCGACCTGTTCGTGTGAACGGCCGAAAGGCCGAGCGTGTCCCCGAGCTCCTCCTGCGTGATCGGGAGCTTGATCGTCCCGTTCTTGGCCATTCCGATCGCCTCGAGGCGGCGGAACATCTCGCAGAAGAAGTGCGCGATCCGAGCCGGGGCCCGGCGCCGGCCGAGCCCGACCATCCATTCCCGGAAGATCGCCGCATCGATCAACGTCTCCCGCCAGAACGCGCCCGCGAGCCGAGGATAGCGCGCCATCAGGTCGTACAACGCCCGGTGCTGGATCAGCCCGACCCGGGCTTGCGTGAGCGTGGCGAGGTTATGGTCGAGTGTCTTGAGGTAGAGGCTCTGAAGATCGGGGATCTCACCCGGGATGTGGAAGGCCAGAATCTGGCGACGATCCTCGCCCACGAGCTTGTAGCGCAGGGCGAAGCCTTCGATGACAAGGCAACATTGCGAAGGACGGTCGCCGTCCCGGACGATGTCCTGATGCGCGCGAAACTCCCGCACCATCATCGGCAGATCGAAAAGCGCGTCGCGCTCCTCGGGAGTGAGATCGACGATGCTCTCGAGCTTGCGGACGAGTGGGTTCTGCTCACCCTCGGTCGGACGGTGCAAAGCGGCTCCTCGGCAGCCTGGAGAAACGGCGCGGTGGTCGTCCGCGTCGAAGCCCGCAGCCATACCCTACGCCAAGTTGCGCCGAGGCGATAATCTAGGTTCGGGTCCCGACAGAATCACATTTCGTTTGGGCCTCTCTCGCACATTCCGCGTTGTCGGCTTCGAAGCCACGAGAGACGTCGGAGGGGCATTGGCCCGCTTTTTCTTCGACATAGACGACGGCGAGGCCAGAACGGTCGACCAGGACGGGACCGAGCTTCCGGACGCGGGTGCAGCCCGCGCGGCGGCACTGGCGGTGCTGCCGAGCATCGCGCAGGACACCGATATGTCGGAGAACGGGCGCGAGATCACGGCCACGATCCGGGACGGGACCGGACAGGCGATCTTCAGGGCGCGCCTTTCCGTCCGGGGCGAGTGGATTGGCGGCCGGGAAGGAGGGAACCCCGAGTAGCGTCCTCCCTCGTACGACGCCTTCCGAGCCACTCACCTTTGTTCTAGATCAAGGCGAGAACCCACAGCCAAGCTGTAAGAAGCCACATGCCTCGCTTCTATTTCGACATCCACGACGGCGCCCGCGAGACCCTCGACGACGAGGGAACGGAGCTCGCCGACCTGCAGACGGCCTGCAACGAAGCTGTCGCCGTCCCCCCTGCAATTGCGGGCAACGCCGATCCGGCCGGGGACCGGGAGATCGTGGCGACGTGCGGGCGGAGAATGGAACTCCGATCTTTCGAGCGCGCCTGTCCGTCAGGAGCGAGTGGCTCGCCGAAGCCGGCGCCCCTGAGCCGGCCGCCGCTTAGACGAGGATCTTCGAAAGCGACGCGCCTGCGGCCTCGCCGAGCGTCATTTCGGCGACCGGCGAGCCGATCTCGTCGCGCATGACGAGGATCCAGTTCCGCCGGTCCTCGCCCCGAGCAAAGCCGTCACGCAGAGCCTGCGCTGCGCGCGCCCGCGCCTCCGCGAGCGCCGCTTCGTTGTCCGGCAGCTCCATGCCGGTTTCGTCGATGATTCCGTGTCGCGCCATGTCACCCCGCAGCCGGCGTCAACGCCTGCCGCGAGGTCTGGTTTCGCACGCCTCGCCTGAGCTGGCGCGGTCAGTTCCAGGATCGTCCGGCCCAGAGAGACCTCAGGCGTCGCCGCTGCGCGCGTTGTGGCTGCGCTTGAGGTTCGAGGTGTAGGTGGATTCCTGGCCGACTCCGGTATCGGTGTAGCCCACCTGGCCACCCTGGACCCCGCCGTCATGGGACGTCTGGTGCTCGGGAATGTGGGTTTGGGGGCCCGCCTCCTGCTTCATGCGGAGCGCCTTCTCGGCGTTCTCCTGCAGGGTGGATTTCCCACTCTGCTCATCACCCTTCTGGCCGACGCCCAACGCGGCTTTCGCGCGGTTCAGGATGTTGGTCATTTGCTCTCTCCCTCAGCCGTGGCCGCGGTTCTGGTGGTGATTATCGACGCCCTTGTTGGCCTGGCCCTGGCCCTGCTTCTTGGGGGCGCCACCGGCACCGTCGCCCCCGCCGTTCTGGCGACCCTTTCCATCGTGCCGCTCGTCGGTGCCACTGAGCTCCTTGCTTCCGCCCGCCTCGACCGACTCGTGCCCCTTCTGCTTCTCGCTTCGATTGTTGTGGTTCCGCGCGACCATTGGCGATCTCCCGCATGGCGCCGCTTGATCGGCGCCCTGTCTGTGGAGGCCTAACGGCAATGCCTCGCGGCGGGTTCAGTGCGGATTTCGACTACGCCCATCGGGACGGCTGCGATGGCGCTAGCCGCCCATGACCTTCAGATGCCGGATCGGCCGGCCGGGCACGAGGCCTTGTGCCGCGCGAACGATCCCCTGAGCGTCGATCCCGAAATGTCGGTAGAGATCGCTGATCGTGCCGGTCTGGCCGAAATGGTCGACGCCGAGCGCCCGTGTGCGGTGGCCGTGCACGGCCCCGAGCCAGGCGAGCGTCGCCGGATGGCCATCGAGCACCGTGACGATCCCGCAATGCGACGGCACTGCCTCCAGCAGGCGCTCGGCATGTGATCGCGCCGCGACCAACCCGTCCTCGCGCGCACGCTGCGCCGAGGTCCAGCCGGCATGGAGTCGATCCGCCGACGTGATCGCGAGCAGGCCGACGTCGCGCCGGTCCTCCGCCATCAGCCCGACCGCCTCGATCGCCTCCGGGGCGACCGCACCCGCATAGGCGACCACGACTTGCGCGTTCGGGCCGGGCTTCCGCAGCCAGTAGCCGCCGTCCACGACGTCGCGAGCGAGTTCCTCCGACATCTCGCGTTGCGGCTGCTCGACCGAGCGGGTCGAGAGCCGGAGATAGACCGCGCCGCCCTTCTCGTCCGGCAGCCAGGAGCGCTCGCCCTCCCCTGCTCGCGGAGCATCCTCCGCGCTTCGCTGCACGTAGTCGAAGGCGAAGCGCATGATGACCGCAAGCTCGTCCACGAACGCCGGCTCGAAGGAGGCGAGCCCGTCCTGCGCAAGCCCGATCAGGGGCGTGTTGATCGACTGATGCGCGCCGCCCTCAGGAGCCAGCGTCACGCCGGACGGCGTCGCGGCCAGGATGAAGCGGGCGTCCTGGTAGCAGGCATAGTTCAGGGCATCGAGGCCGCGATTGATGAACGGGTCGTAGAGGGTGCCGATCGGGATCAGGCGCTCGCCGAAATGCGAATGCGCGAGTCCCAACGCCGAGAGCAGGATGAAAAGGTTCATCTCGGCGATGCCGAGTTCGAGATGCTGCCCCTTCGGGCCGAAATCCCAATTGTAGGTCGACGGGATCCGCTCCGAACGGAAGAGGTCCTTCATCTCGGCCCGCGCGAACAGGCCCCGGCGGTTCACCCAGGCGCCGAGATTGGTCGAGACGGTCACGTCGGGCGCCGTCGTGACGACCCGGTCCGCGAGCGGCTCCGTCGAGCGCGCGAGTTCGTTCAGGATCAGCCCAAACCCCTGCTGAGTGGAGAGCGACGGCTGCTTCGGCGCTTCCAAGTGCGCGGGTACGGGCAGGCGCGCCGCCTCGAAGCGGCGCAGGCCCTTTTGGTTGAATGGCACGCGGTCGAGAAAGGCCTGCAGCTCCTCAGGCGAATGCGACAGCGCCTCAAACCGGTCCCATTCATGCCCAGCCTGGACCCCGATCTGCTCCTGGTAGCCGGCGAGCTGCTTCGGCGTGAGGAGCCCGGCATGGTTGTCCTTGTGGCCTGCGAGCGGCAGACCAAAACCCTTGATCGTATAGGCGATGAAGACGGTCGGGCGGTCGTGGTCGATACCCTCGAAGGTCTTCAAGAGGGTCGGGAGATCATGGCCGGCGAGGTTTGTCATCAGCCGGCCGAGTTCCTCGTCCGACCGGCTCTCCACGAGGCGTAGCGCGTCGGGGCTGTCCGCGAGATCGACGAGAAGGCGGCGGCGCCACGCCGCCCCGCCCTGGAACGTCAAAGCGGAATAGAGCTGGTTCGGGGCCGTATCGATCCAGTCGCGCAGGCGCTCCCCGCCCGGCTCGCGGAACGCCTCCTCGAGGAGCGAGCCGTATTTGAGGAAGACGACGTCCCAGCCGAAGGCCGAGAACAGAGCCTCGAAGCGGCTGTACAGACCCTCGCGGATCACTGCGTCGAGGCTCTGGCGGTTGTAGTCGATCACCCACCAGGTGTTGCGGAGCCCGTTTTTCCAGCCTTCGAGCAGGGCCTCGAAGATGTTCCCCTCGTCCATCTCGGCATCGCCGAGAAGCGCGATCATGCGGCCCTCCGGCCGCTCCAGCCCCCACCCGTGGGCGCGCACATAGTCCTGCACGAGCGAGGAGAAGAGCGTCTGCGCGACGCCGAGCCCGACCGAGCCGGTCGAGAAGTCGACGTCGTCCACGTCCTTGGTGCGGGATGGGTAGGATTGCGCGCCCTTGTAGCCGCGGAAGTTCTCGAGCTTCTCCCGCGTTTGATTGCCGAGCAGGTACTGGATCGCATGGAAAACCGGGCTCGCATGTGGCTTCACGGCAACCCGGTCCTCGGGGCGGAGCACCGCCATGTAGAGGGCCGTCATGATGGTCGCGAGGGAGGCGGACGAAGCCTGATGCCCCCCGACCTTGAGGCCGTCCCCGCTCGGGCGCACATGGTTCGCGTGATGGATCGTCCATGAGGAGAGCCAGAGGATCTTGCGCTCGAGATCGGTGAGGATCGGAATTCGAGGATCCATGCTGCGCTTCTTCCCGTCACGTCCGGCGACCATCTAAGCCGCCGGGCGGCGTTGCGCCACCACGCTCGGAGCAGGGCGTCCGCCCATTTCGGCCGCCGAGGGCGCGTCGTGTAGACCCTGCCAAGTATCCGTGGTGATCTCGGGAGAGCGAGGCGGCCCCCGGAGCCCGGTCTTGAGTACATTCGGGAGAACATCGGCCATCGATGGGCCGCCACTCGGACGCAAGGGCGCCCGGTCATCCGGCGGTCTCTGGTCGCCGTTCGGCGAGCTTCGCCCTCCGCACCTCGCCGCGACCTGTATCACGGCAGCGGTGGTTGCGCTCTGCCCCCTTCCGTTCGGGTCGGTCGACACTTTCTGGGTCCTGGTCTGGACGATCCCGCTGGCGCTCTGCCTGCCGTTCTTCGACCTCCGGCGGTTGCGGGCGGCGCACCTCGCCATCGTGCTCCCGGCCATCGGCCTGATGCTGGCGGTCACCTTTGCGGTGTGGCTGCAGACCGGGACAGGGGGGGCCGGCCTTGTTCCCGTTCATCCGGTCTGGGCAAGGGCGGCAACGCTGCTCGGTCGTCCGCTCGCCGGGTCGGTGTCGGTCGATCCGGCCCAGAGCTGGAACATGCTCGGCCGCCCGGCCCTCCTGCTCTTCGCCTTCCTGTGCGGCTTCGCGGCCTCGCTTGAGCGGGACGGCGCCCGCCTGCTGTTTCGGGCGACCGCCTGGGCGGGCCTCATCTACGCCCTCTACGGACTCCTGGCGCACCTCCTCGATCCGGCGTCGCTCCTCGGCGTCGAGAAGCTCGCGTATCTCGAGGACCTGACGGGCACCTTCGTGAACCGGAATACCGCCGGAACCTTCTTCGGATCGATCATGATCCTGTGGTGGGTGCAGGCTTTGCTGGCCCTCGACACGCGCGTGCCGCGCTCCTCGGCCGATATTCGGGACTGGGCTGCCGCTCTCCTCGATTCACCCTCCCGGAAGCTCGTCCTGTCGCTGCTCGGCTGGTTCCTGGCTTTCGCGGCGCTCCTCATGACGCGATCCCGCGCCGGTGTGCTCCTGTCGCTCGGCGGCCTCTTCGTGGCTTCCCTGTTCCTGCTGAGACACAGGCTTTCAGCCCGAACCGGAACCCTCGCCACGCTCGGTGTGGTTCTCCTCATTGGCGCCGTGATGCTCGAGCTCTTCGCGGGCGCGGTTGCGAGCCGCATCGGCGCGCTCGGCCTCGTGGACCAGGGACGCCTCTCGGGCTACGCCTCCGCCCTCGCCATCATCATCGATCACCCGCTTCTCGGGACCGGGCTCGGCAGCTTCGGCGACGTCTTTCCCGCCTACCGCAGCGCCGAGATCTCGACGGCCGGAACCTGGGACCGCGCGCACAGCTCACCCCTCGAAATCGCGGTCGAGCTCGGCGCACCGATTGCCATCGCGACGGTTGTTCTGTGGCTTGCCGCCTTGTGGCGCCTCGCCAGGGGCGCGCTCAGCCGTCGCCGCGACGTCGAATTCCCCGCAAGCGCATTCGGCATCGGGCTTCTCGGCTCGCTGCACGCGCTCGTCGACTTCTCGCCCCAGATCGCGGGCTTCGGCGTGATGTGGCTGGCCCTTCTCGGCGGGGGGCTCGCGCAATCCGTGCCGACCGACGAGGCTAAGCGGCCGGCTCCAACCGGGATGGGCGCCCTGCCCGCCGCCGGCCCAAAGCGCGGGGGCGCCGCGGGCGTGCTTCTCCGGGTCGGTTTCGCCGCGTGCTCGCTCACGGCATTGGCGTATGTCGCAAACCGCCTTCCGGCGGAGATCGAGGCGGATCCGGTCGTCTCGCTCGCGAACCGGATGGTCGGCGGCCTCGATTTCGACCGCGCGGCCCTCGACCGCTACGAACCTTTCATCCAGCGCGCCGAAGCGGACGAGAGCTGCGGGCCCCTGCGAGCCTCCGTCGCCGTGATCCGCACCTATCTCGTGCAGCAGGCCGCAACCCAGAACGACGCTCCCCGCGCGCTTGCGAATATTCGTCCCGCCTTTCGCGACCTTCGCCAGAAGCTTGCCTGCGCCCCAGCGGACGGGCTGTCCTGGTTCACACTCTTCACGCTGGAGGCGTCGCTCCGCGGGCGGGCCGCAACCGACTTCCCGATGCTCCTGATGTCCTACCAGCTCTCTCCGAACGAGGGTCAGCTCATGCGGATGCGCTCGCAGGTCGGGACGGCCGTCCTGCAGGTCGCAAGCCCCGAATTGCAGGGCTACGTGCGCGACGAATTCGTGCATCTCGCGCGGGACGATTCCAGGACCGCCGCCGGCCTGATTGCGGGCGCGGGAGAGCCGCTTCGCGGCATCCTCCTGGGATTGCTCGAGCGGGTCGGGCTCGACCAGCGAACGGAGATCGCGCGTCAGCTGGACGAGGACGGGGTGGACGTGAAGGTTCCCGGCGTGCCGGAGAAGCGCTGAGGCGAGATCAGTCGGGCAGTGAAGAGCGGCTCCCGCTTGCGAGGTTCGGCCAAGCTTGTGAGACTGGCTCGTCATCCCGGTCGGTAACGATCCACAACTGATGTTCAAGCGTGTTTTCGCAGCATTACGAAATGCGGGCAGCAACGGTCGGCCGTCCGACACGGAACTGCTTCGTCTTCCGCAAGGAATGCGGGTCTATGCGATCGGCGACATCCATGGCCGCGCCGACCTCCTCGCCAGGATGCGGGGGCTGATCGCGGCCGACCTCGGACGAACCAGGCCCGACGAGGCGTTGGTCGTGCTCCTCGGCGACTACATCGACCGCGGCCCGAACGCGAAGGCCGTGCTGGAGAGCCTGACGACCGAGCCGTTCCCCGTGCCCACCGTGCCGCTCCTCGGCAATCACGAGGCGATGCTGCTCGACTTCCTCGACCGGCCGGAGGCGGGAGAGGCATGGCGCAGGTTTGGGGGCATCGAGACGGTGCATTCCTACGGAGTCGAGGTCGCGGACCTCCGGAGCGCGCAGAACCTGCCAGCCGTCGCCGCTAAACTCAGGGCCGCGATGCCCGCGCACCATCTCGATTTCCTCCGTGCCCTGCAGCTCTCGCATTCTGCCGGGAGCTATTTCTTCTGCCACGCCGGGGTCCGGCCGGGCGTACCTCTCGATGAGCAGCGGGAACAGGACCTCCTCTGGATTCGCGAGGAGTTCATGGATTCCGAGGAGCCGTTCGGCGCGATTGTCGTGCACGGCCATACGCCGGGGGAGCAGCCGAACGTCCGGCCCAACGCGATCGGCATCGACACGGGGGCCTACATCACCGGGCGCCTGACCTGCCTCGCGCTCGGCCCAACGAGCGTTTCCTTTCTGTCGACCTGAGGCGCGCGTGGCCCGGATCCTCCTCTACGGCATGAACTACGCGCCGGAGCCGATCGGGGTGGGGCGCTATTCCGGCGAGCTCGGCGCCTACCTTGCCTCGATTGGGCACGAGGTCACAGCCGTCACGGCGCCGCCACACTACCCGGAATGGGAGGTGAAGCCGCCTCATTCCGCCCATCGCTACGCGTCATCCGTAGAGGACGGCGTGCGGGTCATCCGCTGCCCCATCCTCGTCCGCCGCAAGATCGGCGGCATCTGGCGCCTGGTCGCACCGGTCAGCTTTGCCCTGTCGTCGGCCCCTATCCTGATCCGCGAGGCTTTCCGGCGGCGCCCGGACACGCTGCTCTGCGTGGAGCCGACCTTTCTTTCCGCGCCGGTTGCCGTGCTGATCGCGAAGGTCTTTCGCGCCCGGGCGGTGCTGCACGTGCAGGATCTCGAACTCGACGCCGCCTTTGCGGTCGGCCATCTGCGCGGAGCCTTGCTCCAGCGCTGGGCGTCCTGGTTCGAGCGCGCGATCCTGCGCGGGTTCGATGAGGTCGTCGCGATCTCGCTGAAAATGCGGGAGAAGCTGTCGGCCAAGGGCGTCTCCAGCGACCGCCTGTCCGTAGTCCGGAACTGGGTCGATCTCGGCGCCATCAAGCCGCTCGGGCGGCCGAGCCTGCTAAGGGATGAGCTCGGGTTGTCCCATGAGTTTGTGATCCTCTATGCCGGAAGCATAGGGTCGAAGCAGGCGCTGGAGGTCGTCCTCGACGCGGCGGAAGCCCTGCGCTCGGAGGTGGGGGCCGTGTTCGTCATCGCGGGTGACGGGCCCGAGAAGGACAGGCTCACGGCGCGGTACGGCGCGCTGCCGAATGTCCGGTTCCTGCCGCTTCAGCCGGAAGACAGGCTCAACGAGTTGCTGAACCTCGCCGACCTCCATGTCCTGCCGCAGCAGGCAGGGGTTGCGGACCTCGTCCTGCCATCAAAACTCGGCGGCATGCTGGCGAGCGGCAAGCGCATTCTCGTCACGGCCGATCCCGGGACCGAACTCCACGATTTCCTGGACGGGATCGCCTCGCTGGTCCCGTCGGGCGACAGCGCCGCGGTCGCGCACGAGATCGGGAGACTTCTAGCGCTCGAACGCGACCCGGGCCCTGCGGGCCGGTCGCGCGCCGCCGCCTCGCTGTCACGCGAAGGGTGCCTCGGAACCTTCGAGCGGCTCCTTGCGGGTACTCAGGCGGCGAGCGCACCCGCTGCCGGGCTCAGCGCTCGTGGCCTGCCTGGCCCACCGTCTCCCTGATCGGGGCGAGCAGGTAGTCGATCACCCGCCGCTCGCCCGTCCGGATCTCGACCGTCGTCGTCATCCCCGGGCTCAACCGGACGTCGCCGGCATCGCCCATGATGGTCGTCCGGCGGAGCTCTACGCTCACGGGAAAGACCAGGTTTTGCGTCTTCGGGGTGCCCGAGACCTGGGAGACGCCGCTGCCACGGGCGACGGAGAGGGTGTCCGTCGAGCCCGAGGCATCGCGCTCGTCAATCGCGTCGCGCGACACGCGGACCACCCTGCCCTCGAGCGTGCCGTAGCGCGTGAACGGGAAAGCATCGATCTTGACCGTGGCTTCCTGGCCGGGCCTGATGAAGCCGATATCCTTGTTCTGGACGAGCGCCTCCACCTCGATCGGCCCGTCTGCCGGCACGACCACGAGAAGCGGCTGTCCCGCCGCGACGACTTGGCCGAGCGTCGTCACCGCGAGTTGCTGCACCGTCCCGTCAATCGGCGTCGCGAGCCGGGTCCGGTCGAGCTTCAAGGTCGCCTTGATGACATCCTGCCGTAGCGCATCCCGCCTCTGTGAGGCGTCCGTCGCTTTCTGCACCTGCTGGGCGATCATCTCCTGCGTGAGCTGATCGAGCTTGCGCTCTAGGGATCGAGCTCCGGCCAGCGCCTCCGCGAGTTGGCCCTGGTCGGAGGCGAGGCTTGCGGCCGTCTCCTCGACCATCTGGATCGCGTCAATTACCGCAGCGCGCGTCCCGGCGGATTTCGCCGCCAGCGTCTCGCGCATGGCCGCGCGCTCCTTGACGAGGGCCATAAGGCGCTGCTTCGCCGCGATGCTGGCGGTCAGCCGGTCCTGCTGCGCCGTCTTCTCGGCGATCTGCGCGAGCGTGCTCTCCCGACTCGCCGAATACTGCGCGAGCTCGGCCGACATGACGGCGAGCTCCCGTTGCCTGATCGGGCTGCTCACCGAGGCCGGGAATTCCGGATCCGTCGCAATGCGCTGGTGCCGCACCGCCTCGATCGTCGCCGCGCGGCGGGCGAGTTCGGCCTCGGCGGATTCGAGCTGGCTCGACTTGGCGTTGAGGTCGGCCGCAGCTTCGGTGGGATCGAGCTCGATCAGGAGATCGCCCGCCTTGACGTGCGCACCGTTCGAGACAAGCACGGCCCGCACCGTTCCGGGCTCGAAAGGCTGCACCACCTTCGACCGGCCGCTCACCTGAACCCGGCCGGACGCGACGGCGAAGATGTCGAGCCGGGCGAGGCAGCTCCAGAGGAGCCCTGCCAGGAAACCAGCCGCGACGATCCAGACGAACGCAACCGCATAGGGTGAAGCCGGCTTGTCCCGGATTTCCAGCGCGGCGGGCAGGAATTCCTTGTCCTCGTGATCGGTCAGCGCCTTCAGGCGGGCCGACAATTCCGTGAGCCGGACAGGCGTCGCGAGCCGAAACTGCCTGCTCAATGCCGGCAACCTGCTGAGAGGTGCGTTCATGCCGCCTCCCGCCCGTCCGACTGCATCCGCCAGAGCCGCCCGTAGATGCTGGACGGATCGCCAAGAAGGTCCGCATGCGAGCCGTCCTCGACCACCCGCCCGTTCTCGATCGCGATGATCCGGTCGCAGTCGCGCACGGCCGCGAGCCGGTGCGCGATGATGATGACCGTCCGTCCCTGAACGATCTGGCGCATGTTCTCCTGAATGAGCCGCTCGCTTTCGTAGTCGAGCGCGCTCGTCGCCTCGTCGAAGATGAGGATGCGTGGGTTGGCCGCGAGGGCGCGCGCGATCGCGAGCCGCTGGCGCTGTCCCCCGGACAGGTTGGCGCCGCGCTCCTCGATCGGCGTGTCGTAGCCGCGCGGCAGCTTGGCGATGAACTCCTCCGCGCCTGCAAGGCGCGCGACCGCGGCAGCCTGCGCGCGGGTCATGCCCGGATTGGCGAGCGCGATGTTCTCGAAGACGGTCCGGTTGAAGAGCAGGTTTTCCTGCAGAACGACCCCGATTTGCCGCCGCAGGGATGCGGGATCGACTTGAGCGATGTCGATTCCGTCGACGAAGATCTGCCCCTTCTCGGGCAGGTAGAGGCGCTGCACGAGCTTCGACAGCGTCGACTTCCCGGAACCGGACGGACCTACGATCCCGACGACCTGGCCCGCCGGGATCTCGACCGAGACGTCCCTCAGCACCTCCGCCCCGCCGAGCCCATACCGGAAGCTCACGTTGGAGACGGTGATCCGGCCCTTGATAGCCGGGAGGTAGGTCAGGCCGAGCGCGCGTGCCTCGGGCGCCGCGTTGAGAAGATCGCCGAGCCGCTCGATCGAAACCTTCACCTGCTGGACGTCCTGCCACAGCTGCGAGATGCGCAGGATTGGCCCGGCGACCTGCCCCATGATCATGTTGAAGGCAATCAGGCTGCCGACCGTCATCTCGCCGTTGATGACCGCGTAGGCGCCGAAGAAGAGCACAAGCGCCGTCGTGAGCTTGCTCACATACTGGATGGCGTTCTGGCCAAGGGCAGCAAGCAGCACCGTCGAGAAGGAGGTGCGCACGTAAGTCGCGAGGCGGTCCTCCCATTGCAGCCTCAGGATTGGCTCGGCCGCGAGCGACTTCACGGTTTGAATGCCGACGACGGTCTCGATCAGGAACTGGTTCGACAGCGCGCTCCGGTTGAAGCGCTCGATCGTCTGGTCCCGCAGGATCGGCCTGAGCAGCACCGCGATCAGCACGTAGAGGGGGAGTGAGAGCAGGACCACGGTCGCCAGCGTCGGCGAGTATACGAACAGGACGGCGATGAAGATCGCCGTGAAAGGGATGTCGATCACCGAGGTGAGCGCCTGGCCCGTCAGAAAGGTGCGGACGGTCTCGAGCTCGCGCACGCGCTCGATTGTCTGCCCGGCCGCGCGGGTTTCGAAATAGCCGAGCGGCAGCCGGAGGATGTGCTCGAAGAGCCTCGCGCCGAGCTCGACATCGATGCGGCTCGTCGTGTGCGCGAGGATGTAGGTTCTGACGTATTGCAGAGCGACCTGGAACAGCCCGAGCGCAATCAGCCCGAACACGACCATCGAGAGCGTCGAGTACCCCTTGTGAACCAGGACCTTGTCGATCGTGATCTGAAAGAAGATCGGGGTGACGAGGGCGCAGAGCTGGACCAGCAGCGACGCCAGGAGGACGTTCCCGAGTGGCATACGATAGCGTCGGATGAGCGGCACGAACCAGGACAAGCCGAAGGCCTGGGCGGCGGTAGCGATGCTGGCGCGACGTGCGACGAGGACGATGGTGCCCGTCCAGCGAAGCAGAATGTTGTCCAGCGTCTCGTGCGAGGCCGTCCGCGTCGCCGCGTCGACGATGCGATATGTCCCATCATCCAGGCGGCGGCCGAGGAGAACGAAGCTGCCGTCCTGGAATTCCAGGATGGCCGGAAGCGGGACGGTGTCCAGCCTCGCATCCGGCTGACGCCTGAGAAGCCGCGCCTTCAGCTTGATGCGCCGGCAGGCCCGGACGAGGTCCTCCGCCCCGGCACGGCGCCCCGAGATGCCGAGGTCGTGCCGAAGCTGCGCCGGGTCACACGGCACTTGGTGGAAGGATGCGACGATCGCAACCGCGCTGAGGCCGGTGTCGACCTCAGTTCCAATGCTCGTCGCGGGCGCTCCTTGCACCTCGCCTAAGACAGCCGCACCGAGCGCAGCCGACATCCAGGTGTCTCCGGTCCGTCAATCCTGCACAATTCCACTCGGATTGCCGGCATGTCCACCAGCCACCCCGCTGGCTTAACCCCGTCTACACTTTCTGTTGTGCGACGCAGGAAGCCGGTGATACTTCGCCGATCGCAGGCTGCACGATGAAACTGACCTTCTCTCTCGAGGGCAAACGCGTCTGGGTGGCAGGCCATCGGGGAATGGTCGGGTCCGCTATTCTTCGCCGCCTCGCCCAAGAGAGCTGCGAGATCCTGGTCGCAGGGCGCGCTGACCTCGACCTCCGGGACCAGCGAGCAGTCCTGGCTTGGATGCAGCGTGAGCGGCCGGAAGCTGTATTCGTGGCGGCCGCAAAGGTCGGCGGGATCATTGCGAACCGCGATTTCCCTGCCGACTTTCTGTACGACAACCTCATGATCGAGGCGAACATCGTCCAAGCCTCGCACGAGACCGGCGTCGAGAAGCTGCTCTTCCTCGGCTCCTCTTGCATTTACCCGAAGCTCGCGCCGCAGCCGATGCGAGAGGCCGATCTCCTGACCGGCCCACTCGAACCCACGAACGAATGGTACGCCATCGCGAAGATCGCCGGCGTGAAGCTGTGCCAGGCATATCGCCGCCAGTACGGGGACGACTTCATCTCGGCGATGCCGACGAACCTCTACGGGCCCGGCGACAACTTCGACCTGGCGGGCGGCCACGTCCTCCCGGCCCTAATGCGCAAGGCTCACGAGGCCAAGCTCACCGGACAGGCGGCCATCGAAGTCTGGGGCTCGGGATCGCCGCTCCGCGAATTCCTCCACGTCGATGATTTAGCCGATGCCTGCTTGTTCCTGATGAAGCACTACTCGGACGACGAGCACGTCAATGTCGGATCGGGCCAGGAGGTCAGCATCCGGGAGTTGAGCGAGATCATGTGCCGCGCGGTCGGATTTGACGGAGAGCTCGCCTTCGACAGCTCGAAACCAAACGGCACGCCTCGCAAGCTGCTCGACGTTTCCAAGTTGAGCGCGCTCGGCTGGTCGGCCCGGATCGGGCTTCAGGCCGGCATCGCCCAGACCTACCGCTGGTACTGCGAGAATAAAGAACTAGCCCGACTCTGACTTCGACCCTGTTCCGAGGTGGCGTACATGAAAAAGGTCGCACTGATCACCGGCATCACCGGCCAGGACGGGGCCTATCTGGCGGAGCTTCTGCTCTCGAAGGGCTACTCGGTTCACGGCGTCAAGCGGCGCTCGTCTTCGTTCAACACGGCGCGGGTCGACCATCTGTACCGCGACCCGCATGAGGACGGAGCCGATTTCACGCTGCATTACGGCGACTTGACGGACGCCACGAACCTCATCCGCATCGTGCAGGAGACCTGCCCGGACGAAATCTACAATCTCGGCGCGCAGAGCCACGTTCAGGTCAGCTTCGAGACGCCTGAATACACGGCGAATTCGGATGCGCTCGGAACGCTGCGGCTGCTGGAGGCGATCCGCATCCTCGGGCTCAAGGAGAAGACGCGCTTCTACCAGGCCTCGACGTCCGAGCTCTACGGAAAGGTCCAGGCGATCCCGCAATCGGAGACGACGCCCTTCTATCCGCGCAGTCCCTATGCGGCCGCGAAGCTCTATGCCTACTGGATCACGGTGAACTACCGCGAGGCCTACGGTTTCCACGCGTCGAACGGAATCCTGTTCAACCATGAAGGACCGACGCGCGGCGAAACCTTCGTGACCCGCAAGATCACCCGCGCTGTCGCGGCGATCGAGTCTGGGCTTCAGGAGACGCTCTTCCTGGGCAATCTCGATGCAAAACGCGACTGGGGTCACGCCCGCGACTATGTCGAGGGAATGTGGCGCATCGTGCAGCAGCCCGAGCCGGAGGATTACGTTCTCGCTACAGGAGAGACGCATACCGTGCGCGAGTTCGTGGAATGTGCGTTCGAGGCCGTCGGCCGGCGGGTCACCTGGAACGGCGAGGGCGTCAACGAGGTCGGCCTCGATGCCCGCTCGGGCGAGACGCTCGTGCGGATCGATCCCGCGTATTTCCGCGCGACCGAGGTCGATCTGCTGATCGGCGACGCCAGCAAGGCCCGGGAGAAGCTCGGCTGGACTCACACAGTGGGGTTCAGGGAACTCGTCGACGAAATGGTGCAGTCGGACTTGGCGGAAACGCGCCTTCACATCGAAAGCAAGGGCCGGCACGAGTTTGAACGAGCCCGTCTTCTCGCATAGCTTGGCGCGCCGCTCTCGGCCGGCGGCAACTATGCGATCTCTTCCCCTTGAGATTGTATCAACCGTGTTCGTAGAGAACGGGGCAGCTGAGGTCCGGCTTTCCGTTCCTCCAATCAGCGTTGCGTCTGGGTCACAGAGACCGAATTCCGGCCATCTTGCCCCAGTTCATATCTTTGAGCGTTCGTCCCCATCGCGAAAACTGGGCAAGAGTGCTGACGATCTTACCGCCGACGGACAGTTCCACGCGCCGACTATGATGGCCGCACGTTCAAGCTCCCGGCTTGCTGGGCTGCTTCCCGCCATCGCGGGAGCGCTCAGCCTTGCCCTGTCCGCTTGCACCTCGACGGTGGTCCCGAAGGATGGACCCACGGCCGCAGAAGTCGAGCAGAGTGCCGAGTTGAAGCTCGCCGATGGCGGCCGGCTGAGCTACGCGCTCGTGAAACTCACGCCGCTTGTCGTCTCGAGCATGGGAACGGAGCGCCAGCCCGCGATCCAGTTCAGCCGCCTTGCCAAGATCGAAAGCTCGGCCGACGTCCGGATCGGACCCGCCGACACGATCAACATCACTATCTTCGAGGCCTCGGCGGGCGGGCTGTTCATCCCGACGGATGCCGGCTCGCGACCCGGCAATTTCATCTCCGTGCCGCCGCAGGAACTCGACCGGAACGGCAGCATCTCCGTTCCCTATGCCGGCCAGATCCGCGCCCTCGGCCGTGCGCCGACGGAAGTCGCTCGCGACATCGAGGACAAGCTGCGCCAGCGTGCGATCGAGCCGCAGGCCGTCGTTACCATCGCGGATCGCTCGTCCTACATGGTGAGCGTGCTTGGCGACGTGACGCAGCCGACAACGATCACCCTGAAACCCGGCGGCCTCCGCGTGCTCGCAGCGATCGCTCGCGCAGGCGGAGCTAAATATCCGGGCTACGAGACTGTCGTGACGCTGCAGAGGAAGGGGCGCACCGAGCAGGCGACCCTGAGTGCGATCGCCCGAGACCCGAGCCAGAACATCCAGCTCGCGCCGGAGGATGTGGTCTACGTCTCCCAGGAGCCGCGCGCCTTCATGGGCTTTGGCGCGACGCCGGATCCCGGCGCACTCGGCGGCCAGAACTCGCGCCGGTTCCCATTCGACCGCGAGAACATGACCCTCGCCGAAGGCATCGCCAAGATGGGCGGCCTGCTCTCCGGTCGTGCGGATCCGAAGGCGGTCTTCCTGTTCCGCTACACGCCCCGCGAAATCCTGCAGCATGCCGGGGTCGATCTCACGAAGCTGCCGGGCGAGATGGTTCCGACCGTGTACACGGTCGACTTGAGCCAGGCCGAGGGGTACCTCATCGCCGACCGTTTCTTCCTCAAGAACCGGGACATCGTGTTCGTCTCGGATTCGCCGTCGGTCGATCTTCTGAAGTTCTTCGACATCGTGAACGGCGTAACCGGCACGGCACGCGGCGCGACGGCCATTGGCGTCGACCTCCGGCAGATGCGTTGAAGGCCCAGGACGATCCGGCAAAGGAGAGGCAGATGCGCGTAGGCGCCGGGATCGCAGGTTGCGCCTTCCTGATGCTGGGATCCGTCACCGCGCCCGCGGCCGATCTCGGCTTTCCGGGAGCTCCGCCCTATGGCGCCGTGCTTGGACCGGTTCAGCCGATCATCGTCGTGCCGGCCTGCCAGGAAAACCATTCCGCGGTTCTGATGCGGTGCGTGCCCCGGCGCGAGGTCTTCGGCCCAAGCGATGTCGATCTGATCCGCATCGAGCGCTCGCTCGGACGACGCCCGGTTCTGCCCTACAAACAGCTCTTTACTTGGCCCTGATCACCGGACGGGTGCAGAACATCTGAGGCGCCTGAGCGTGGTCGAACCTTGGACCGATCGCGCCGTTAACGGAAGCAAAGTGACCGGAATCATAGGCTTCTCGTTGGAGGGAATGCCGATGATCATCGCGATATGCTGGCTCGGGTGCCTCGCCCTGTTTCTTGAACTTGCCGAGCGCGCGCCGCTTGTCGAGGCGGGCGAATAGGGTCTGTCTCTCTCGCCCTGACCCGGTTTCGCCTAAGATAAGGTCACCCGGCCTGTGCGGCAGGCCGATAGCCTGAAACGCGCAAGATGCCGTCGACTAGCTGCTGCGACGCCAGGGCATCCTCGCCCGTGATCGCCGGATCGCGGTCCTCGCGGCAGGCTTGGAGGAACTCGCCGATCAAGGCGCGGTGCGCATCGATCGGGAAATCCATGATGTTCGCACCGCTTCCGGTCGAACCTTCCGCTTCCACGACCTCCGTCGTGCCATCGAGGCAATCGACCCGCAACCGGCCGCCGACCAGGTTGGCCGAGCCCTTCCGCCCAATGATCTCGATCCGCTCCGGATACCCCGGCATGAAGGCGGTGGTCGCCGTGATCGTCCCGGGCGCCCCGTTGCCGAGGTGCACGAGCGCTGAGACGTAATCCTCCGTTTCCATCCGGTGCAGGCCGGTCGTGCGCGCCTCCGCCGCGACCACCTTCGAGACGCCGACCAGCGATCGGAACAGGTCGAGTGTGTGGATCGCCTGGGTCAGCAGCACACCGCCGCCGTCGCGGGCCATCGTGCCGCGCCCGGGCTCGTCGTAATAGCTCTGCGGCCGCCACCACGGGACGGTCATCGAGCCTGCCTCGATCTCGCCGAGCCGACCCGATCGGATGATCTCACGCAGCCTGAGGCTCGCCGGCCGAAAACGGTGCTGCAGCACCACGCCGAGCCGCCTGTCTGCTTGGCGGCCAGCCGCCACGAGGCGCGCCCCGCGTTCTGCCGTGAGTTCCAGCGGCTTCTCCACGAGGACGTGCTTGCCGGCCGCGAAGCAGCGCTCGGCGACGTCAAGATGCGCGGCGGGCGGCGTCAGCACGATGACGGCCTGCACGGCCGTGTCCGTGATGGCTGCCTCGAGGTCATTCGTGACCGGGAACGGATAATCCTTGGCGAAAGCGGCCGTGCGCTCCGGCGAGCGGCTCGCCGCCCAGCGCACATCCGCCTCGTCGCCGAGTTCGAGCAGGCTTCGGGCATGCGGCTGCGAGGCGGGCCCGAGCCCGACGATGGCGATACCGGTCCTCATCGCCCGGCCGCCATCCTGACCGTCTCGGCAGCGCCACGCTCGTAGAGCGTCGCGAGCCATTCCCGGACGGGTCCGGTGAAGCGCTCCTCCCGCGGCAGCTCCTCGCCGAACATCTGCTTCACGCCGAGCAACGCATCGGCCAGACGGTCCGGATCGCGACCGGCCGCATCGGCACGGGCCCGCAGTTCCCCGGCGAGCGGATCACGGACGTCGATCGGCGCGCCTTTCTCGTCGACACCCGTGACGTAGCGCATCCAGGCGGCGAGGCAGAGCGCGATACGCTCGATAGGCAGCCCCTGCGCGATGCGTTCGCGCGCCGGCCCGAGCAGGCGGTTCGGCAGCTTTTGCGACCCGTCCATGGCGATCTGCCAGGTTCGGTGCCGCAGCGCCGGGTTGCGAAAGCGGGTGAAGAGCTGGTGCTTGTAGGCGTCCAGATCGAACCCGGGCAGCTTGGGGAGCGTCGGCGTGATTTCGGCGTCCATGAGACGGCGGACCAGAATCTCCATCCCGTCCTGCTCAACGGCGTCCGCGATGGTCTCGCGACCGGAGAGATAGCCGAGATAGGCCATGGTCGAATGGCTGCCGTTCAGGAGCCTCAGCTTCATGAATTCGAACGGCTCGACATCGGCCACGAAGGTCGCCTCCGGCCAGTTCGGACGGCCGGCCGGGAAGTGGTCCTCGATGACCCATTGCGAGAAGGGCTCCGCCATCACGGGCCACTCGTCCGAGACCCCGAGCAGGTCGCGCACCCGGTCGCGGTCGGCATCGGTCGTCGCCGGAACGATGCGGTCGACCATCGTGGACGGACAGGCGATCTCGGCTTCGACATAGCGCCCGAGATCCGGATCGCGCAGCCGCGCGAGATCGACGAGGACGCGCTTGGTTACGACGCCGTTCGCCGGGAGGTTGTCGCAGGACAGGATCGTGAAAGCCGCCGTACCGCCGGCCCGCCGCCGCGCGATTGCCTCCACGATGAAGCCCGGGGCAGAGCGGGGAGCGCCCGGATTTTCGAGATCGTGCCGGATGTCGGGGTGGCTCTGGTCGAGCTTGCCGGTCGCCGGATTGTGGCAGTAGCCCTTTTCGGTGACCGTCAGTGAGACGATCCGCACGCTGGGATCGGTCAGCGCCGCGAGCAGGGCGTCTGGGTTCTCGGGCGCCACAAGCACGTCCCGGATCGCTCCGACGACGCGCACCTCCTCGCCCGATCCGTCGCGAATGTTGACGGCGTAGAGACCGTCTTGCGGCTGGAGGGCGTCGCGCGTGTCCGGCGAGCGCAGCGACGCACCGACGATGCCCCAGCCGAGGTCGCCTGCAGCGAGCACGTCGTCCGTGTAGACGGCCTGATGCGCGCGATGGAACGCTCCGATGCCGAGATGCACGATTCCGGTCCGGACCGCGCTGCGGTCATACGCAGGTTTCCGGATCGCGGCCGGAAGCGACCGCAGGGTGTTGTCCGTCAGGTGCTTCATGACTGACCGCTCTTCTCCTGCTGGGCCAGGCTCAACCCCATCATGACGTTCCCGTCCCCGCAAAGATGAGCGTTCGCGAGGGCTCCGCCGCGAGCCGGACCTCCTCGCCCTTCTGGAGCGGCCGGTCCGCGCGGAAGAACAGCTCCGTGCCATCTGGCCCGACCGCGTTCCCGAAGAAGGCGCGACCGCGATACTCGATCGCCGTCACACGGGCCGCGACCCCCGATCCGGCCACGCCCAGGACCAGGTCCTCCGGGCGGATCGAGACGATAGCCTCGCCGCCCTCACTGACCTCTCCCCTGACAGTCCCGGAGAGCAGCGCGCCGGCGACCTGGACCTGCGCACGGCCGCCGCCCGTCCCGATGACCTTGCCGGACAGGCGATTGCGGAAGCCCATGAAGTCCGCGACGTCCTGGTGCGCGGGCTTCTCATAGAGTTCCTGCGGCGTGCCGACCTGACGGATAATCCCGTCCCGCATCACGACAACGCGGTCCGCCATCGAGAGTGCCTCGTCGTGGTCATGCGTGACATAGACAGTGGTCGAGCCGATCGTCTCGTGGATGCGGCGGATCTCGGCCCGCATCTCGAGGCGGAGCTTCGCATCCAGGTTCGAGAGCGGCTCGTCCATCAGAACGACCGGCGGCTCGATCACCACCGCGCGGGCAATCGCAACCCGCTGCTGCTGGCCGCCCGACATCTGGCCCGGCAGCGTCTCGGCATACTCGCGGAGCCGCACGAGCCCGAGCGCCTCGTCCACGCGGCGGTCGATCTCGCTCCGCTTCACGCCCCGCATCGTCAGGCCGAAGCCGACGTTCTTGCGGACGTTCAGGTGCGGGAAGAGCGCGTAGCTCTGGAACACCATGCCGAAGCCGCGCTCCTCCGGCTTGAGCGCGTCGATCCGCCGATCCCCGAGATGAATGGATCCGGCGGAGAGCGGCAGCAGCCCGGCAAGGCAGTTGAGGGCTGTGGACTTGCCGCAACCGGAGGGACCGAGCAGCGCGATGAACTCACCGGCTTTGATCGACAGATCGATGCCGGCGAGCGCGGCATGGTTGCCGAAGAGGCGCTTCACGCCGCGCAGATCGAGCGCGCCGCCGCCAGAGGGCATTTGTGCGTGGAGGGTCATCGTGTCTCGGCTTTCGACGCTCCTAGCAGGGCGGAGGTGCTGGACGCCACCGGGCCGCCCGACCGCTCAGAACATGCCGAGGCCGCCGTTGATCTGGATGATCTCGCCGGCGAGGAAGCTCGACTTCTCAGAGGCGAGATAGACGACCGCCTCGGCGACGTCCTCTGGCGTGCCCTCGCGCCGGACGGGCGTCCGGTCGACGGTGGCCTTCCGGCCTTCCGGCGTGTTGAAGATGTCGTGGAAGCGCGTGCCGATCAGCCCCGGGGCTACGCCGTTCACCCGGATGCCGAGCGGCCCGACCTCCTTGGCAAGGCCGCGCGTATAGGTCGAGATCGCGCCCTTCGAGGCGGCATAGTGGGTCGCGCCCGGCCCGCCGCCGTCGAAGGCCGCGAGCGAGCTCATGGTGACGATGATTCCGCGCCGGCGCGGCTCCATGCGGGTGAGCGCGGCCTTGCAGGCCAGGAACGTGCTCTTCACGTTCACCGCGAAAACCTCGTCCCAGAAGTCGGGGCTCGTGTCGACGCAGCGCTCGCGCTTGAGGAGGCCGCCGGCATTCGCGAACAGGATGTCGACCGGCCCAAGTGCCTCCTCGGCCTTCGCGAAGACCGCCTCGACCTCGTCCCATTTCGTCATGTCGGCTTGAAGCGCGAGCGCCCTGCCGCCCGCATCGGTGACCGCTTTGCCGACCTCCTGGGCCTCGTCGGCGCTGGTCATGTAGGTGAAGGCGACGGCCGCCCCTTCCCGGGCAAGGGCCATCGTGGCGGCCCGGCCGATGCCGGAGGCGCCGCCCGTCACGAGGGCCACCCGGCCCGAGAACTCACCCATCCTTCAGTCCTCGATGAAAGCTTGTAGGCGCGCTTGGCGAGACCGTACGCGAGATCGCGCGCGACCTCGGCCGCCTCGTCCTCGTCCAGCCGATGCTCGGCGACGAGCCGCGCCAGGTAGTTGCAATCGATCCGCCGCGCGACGTCGTGCCGGGCCGGGATCGAGAGATACGCTCGCGTGTCGTCGTTGAAGCCGACAGTGTTGTAGAAGCCCGCCGTTTCCGTCGCGAGCTCCCGGAAGCGCATCATGCCTTCCGGGCTGTCGAAGAACCACCAGGGCGGCCCGAGCCGGAGCGCCGGATAATGCCCGGCGAGCGGCGCAAGCTCGCGCGAATACGCCGTCTCGTCGAGCGTGAAGAGCACGATCGTGAGGTTCGGGTCGTTGCCGACGAGGTCGAGCATGGGCTTCAAGGCCCGGACGTAGTCCGTCGCGCTCGGGATATCGGCGCCCATGTCGCGCCCGAAAGCTTCGAACAATGCCGGGTTGTGGTTCCGCACCGAGCCCGGATGGATCTGCATGACGAGCCCGTCGTCCCGGCTCATCTTCGCCATCTCGGTCAGCATCTGCGCCCGGAACAGCTCGCGCTGCTCGGCCGGAGCATGTCCGTTCGCGACGGTCGCGAACAGAGCGGAGGCCGCATGCTCGTCGAGGTTGGCCGTACGCGCGGACGGATGGCCGTGATCGGTCGAGGTCGCACCGCGCTCCTTGAAGAAGGCGCGTTTCTTCCGATGCGCCTCAAGATAGTTCGGCCAGGTCACGGCATCGAAGCCGGCGGCGCGCACGAACGCTGTGACGTTCTCGGCAAAGCCCACGAAATCGGGGTCGACCACGGCGTCGGGCCGATAGGCCGGCAACACCCTGCCCTTCCAACCGGAGGCGCGGATCTGGTCGTGATGGCGCAGGTCGTCGAGCGCGGAATCGGTCGTCGCGATGACCTCGATGTTGAAGCGGTCGAACAGCGCCCGCGGCCGGAATTCGGGCCGGCGGAGATGCTCAGCGATGCGGTCGTAGATCGCGTCCGCATTCTCCGGGCGCAGCCGGTCGGTGATGCCGAACAGGTCCTCGACCGAATGCTCGAACCAGAGCCGGGTCGGCGTGCCGCGAAACAGGTACCAGTTCTCGGCGAACACGTGCCAGATCTTGCGCGAGTCCGTCTCGACCGGCCCGCCGTCCCGGCGCGGGATGCCGAGATCCTCGAGCCTCACGCCCTGGGAGTAGAGCATGCGGAAGATGTAGTGATCCGGCTTGACGAAGAGGGTCGCGGGATCCGGGAAGGGCTGGTCCTCCGCGTACCAGCGCGGATCCGTGTGGCCGTGCGGGGATACGATCGGCAGGTCGGCGACCTCGGCGTAGAGCCGCCGGGCGATGCCACGCGTTCCTTCCTCGATCGGGAACAGCCTGTCGGGGTGCAACGCCACTGGACCGTCTCTCTCCCGCGCCGCCTTCAGCAGCCTTCATTGTCCCTGAGCTAATACTAATATATCAGCCGGTCAATTGCTCGGTGGGGTAGCGGCAGGAACATGGATCCGGGCTCTTCAACCCAGTCCCAGGCAGGAAGGGCCCTCCCGGCTCCACGGCGCTCGCTGACGGCGGCATCGGCGATCTGCGCCGAGCTGCGGGACGCCATCGTGTCGCTCGAGCTCGAGCCCGGAATGCCGCTCTCGGAGAAGGAGCTGACCGAGCGCTTCGGCGTCAGCCGGACCCCCATCCGGGAGGCCTTGATCCGTCTGGCCGAGGAGGGGCTGGTCGACATCCGTCCCCAGGCCGGGACCTTCGTGTCCCGCATCCCGCTCTCGGCCATCCCGGAGGCCGTGGTCGTGCGCCAGGCGCTCGAAGGCGCGCTGGTCGAGATGGCGGCGGCGCGGGGCGGCGCGAGCGGTGCAAGTGCGCTGGACAAGATCATCGGGCGGCAGGAGGCATTTGCCCGGCTGGACGACCAGGCCGCATTCCACGAGGCAGACGAGGCTTTCCACGAAGCCGTCGCCGCACTCTCCGGCCATCCCGGCATCTGGCGCACCGTGCGCCAGGCGAAGCTGCAGATCGACCGCTGCCGCCGGCTTACCCTCCCGGCTCTAGGCCGCATGAACCAGGTCATCGCCGAACACCGCGTCATCGCCGAGGCGATCCGGAACGGCGACGCGCCGGGCGCGAAGGCCGCCATGCAGGCGCACCTTCAAGCCGTGCTCCCGGATGCGCGCATTCTCGCCGGATCCCATCCGGCCTATTTCACCTGACCTCCAGGAACGAAAGACAGACAATCATGCGGCAGGGCTGGCGCTGGTATGGGCCTGGGCGGGATGGGGTTTCCCTTGACGATGTGCGTCAGGCAGGCGCGACGGATATCGTGACCTCGCTCCACGACATCCCGATCGGCCAGGCCTGGACGTCGGCCGAAATCGCCGAACGCAAGCGCCTCATCGAGGACGCGCCTGCGGGCAGGTCCCCGCTCGCCTGGAGCGTGGTCGAGTCGATCCCGATCCCCGACGTGGTAAAGCGCCAGGGCGGCAAGGCGAAGGCCGAAATCGACGCCTGGATTGCGAGCCTCGAGGCGCTCGCCGCGAACGACGTGAAGATTGTCTGCTACAACTTCATGCCCGTGGTCGACTGGACCCGCACGGATCTCGACTGGGTTCTGCCGACGGGCGCGACGGCGCTCCGCTTCGAGCAGGAGCGCTTCGCGGCGTTCGACCTGCACATCCTGGCCCGCGACGGCGCCGAGGCGGATTACACGCCCGCCGAGCGCGAGCGTGCACGGCAGACCTATGAGGGGATGAGCGGGGAGGATCGGGACGCGCTTGTGGTCACGATCGCGAGCGCCCTGCCCGGCTCGACCACCGAGCCGCTTTCGATCCCAGCCTTCCGCGAGCGGCTGCGGAGCTATGCCGGGATCGACGCGGCGCGCCTGCGTCAGCACCTGATCGAGTTCCTCGAAGCCGTGACGCCGGCCGCCGAAGCTCACGGCATCCGCCTCACGCTCCACCCCGACGATCCGCCGCGCTCGCTGTTCGGACTGCCGCGCATCGCCTCCAGGGCCGAGGATTACGCAGCCCTGTTCGAGGCTGTACCCTCGGCTGCCAACGGCATGTGCTTCTGCACGGGCTCGCTTGGTGTCACGGCCGACAACGACCTGCCCGGGATGGCGCGCCGCTTCGGCGAGCGCATCCATTTCGTCCACCTGCGCGCCACGAAGCGCGATGCCGACGACCCGCGCTCGTTCTACGAAGCAGCGCACCTCGAGGGCGACGTCGACATGGTCGCCGTCCTGCGGGAGCTTGTCGCGGTCGATCGGAAGCGAGCGCCCGGCCAGGAGCTCATCTTCCGCCCCGACCACGGCCACCGGATGATGGACGACCTCGCCAAAACCGTGAACCCGGGCTACGCGGCCATCGGCCGGCTGAAGGGCCTGGCTGAGCTGCGCGGCATCCTGTACGCGCTCGGCGCACCGCCGAGCCACTAGATCCAGCCGCGCAGCCCCAGCTCCGCGGAGCGCCTCAGCGCACCCTGCGCGAGCGCTCGAGCACCGGCCGATGCCCCTCGGCATCGAAGCCGAGGAGAAAGCAGAGCGAGTTCAGGGGCCCCCGCGTTACCTCAGCGCGGTCGAAAGCCGCCGAGTCCGGCGGGTCCCGTCCGGGACGCTGCAGTAGCCAGGAGGGGGTCAGGCCGCCTCGGGCATCTGCCCGATCAGCTTGTCCAACGTGATCGGGTAGTCGCGCACGCGGATGCCGGTCGCATTGTAAACCGCGTTTGCGACGGCCGCACCGACGCCGCAGATCCCGAGCTCGCCGACGCCCTTCGCCTTCATGGGCGATGAGATCGGGTCGGTCTCGTCCATGAAGATGACCTCCTGGTGCGGGATGTCGGCATGGACCGGCACCTCGTAGCCGGCGAGGTCGTGATTGACGAAGAAGCCGCGCCGGGTATCGACCTCGAGCTTCTCCATCAGGGCCGAGCCTACCGCCATCGTCATGGCGCCGATCACCTGGCTCCGGGCCGATTTCGGATTGAGGATCCGGCCCGCCGAGCACACGGCGAGCATGCGCCGCACGCGGATTTCCGCCGTGAAGGAATCCACCCCGACCTCGACGAAGTGGCCGGCAAAGGTCGATTGCTGGTAGCGCTTCCCAAGGTCGCCGTATTCGATGGCGTCTTCGGCCGCGAGCTCGCCAGCCCGCGCCGCCTCGGCGAGCGGCACTCTGCGATTGCCTGAGCGGACCTCACTGTCGGAAAACACCGCGTCGGCGGAGTTGAAACCGAGCCTTTGCGTCACGGCCTCACGCAGCTTTACGCATGCGGCGTAGACCCCGGCGGTCGAGTTGTTGGCGCCCCATTGCCCGCCGGATCCAGCCGAGGCCGGGAGGTCGGAATCTCCCAGCCGGACTACGACCTTGTCGAGCCCTACGCCCATCATCTCGGCCGCGGTCTGGGCGATGATCGTGTAAGAGCCGGTGCCGATATCGGTCATATCGGTCTCGACCGTCACGAGGCCCTGACCGTCGAGCCGCACCCGAGCCCCCGACTTCTGCAGGAGATTGTTGCGGAATCCAGCGGCCACGCCCATGCCGACGAGCCAGCGCCCGTCCCGCACCTGGCCGGGCCGGGTCTGGCGCTTGTCCCAGCCGAAGCGTTCCGCGCCGAGCCGCAGGCAGCCCACGAGGTTCCGGTGCGAGAAGCGGCGTTCGGGCTTCTCCGGGTCGGCCTGGGTGTCGTTGAGGATGCGGAACTGGATCGGGTCGAGTCCCAGCCTCTCGGCCATCTCGTCCATGGCGACCTCGAGCGCCATCATGCCTGGGGCCTCGCCCGGCGCCCGCATCGCGTTGCCCTCGGGCAGGTCGAGGTGGGCGAGCCGCATGGCTACGAGCCGGTTCGCACCGGCGTAGAGCAGCTGCGTCTGGGACACCGCCGTCTCGGGCTTGCCGTCGGGCAGGTTGCCGGAGGTGCTCTCGTGCGCGATGGCCGTGATGGCCCCGTCCGGGGTCGCGCCGATCCGGATACGCTGCAGAGTCGCGGGCCTGTGCGTGGTGTTGTTGGCGATCAAGGGACGGGTGAGCCCTACCTTTACGGGCCGCTTCGCGGCTTTCGCGGCGAGCGCGGCCAGAACGGCATCTGCCCGGATGAAGAGCTTTCCGCCGAAACCGCCACCGATATAGGGGGAATCCAGCCGGACGTTCTCAGGTTTGATGCCGAGGATCTTGGCAATGCTGCCCTTGCCCCAGGCGATCATCTGGTTCGAGGTCCAGAGCGTGAGCTTGTCGCCATCCCAGGCCGCGACCGTCGCATGCGGCTCCATCATGGCGTGGCTCTCGTCCGCCGTCGTGTAGCTCTCGTCGAGCTTCACGGGGGCTGCCGCGAATGCGCCCTCGAAATCGCCGACCCGCTCCTCGGGTGGCCCGCCGCTGCCTTCGCCGCTATCGGCCCCGACCGGCTTTGCGGCGGAGGCCTCAGCCTGAAGGTCGAACTTGCCTGGCTCGGGCGCATAATCAACGCGAATCAGGAAGGAGGCGGCCCGAGCCTGCTCGAAGGTCTCGGCCACCACGACCGCTATGGCTTGGTGGTAGTGCTGAACCTCGGCACCGCCGAACAGGTAGGCCGCGTTCTGCACCCCACGCTCCAACCGGGGCGTGTCAAGGGTCGTGACGACCGCGAGGACGCCCGGCGCCCGCTTCGCCTCGTCGATGTGCATGGCCGTGATCCGGCCCTTGGCGATGCCGGAGCCGATGACGAAGCCGTAGGCCTGGTTCGGCACCACGTCATGGCGCTCGTAGGCGTAAGGCGCCGTTCCGGTCGTCTTGTACTTGCCGTCGATCCGGTCGGTCGGTTTTCCGACCACCTTCAACTGGTCGATTGGGTTGGTCGTGGCGGGGGTGTCGAACTTCATGGCTCAGGCCCTCGCTTCGGCCAGGACGGCGCTCAGGGTCCGCTCGGCGAGCGAAAGCTTGAACGCATTGTCGTGAGTGGGCTTGGCGCCCTCCAGCATCGCGGATGCGGTCGCCTTCGCGCCGCGCGGCAGCTCGGCCTCGGCCGCTTCGACGCGCCAGGGCTTGTGCGCGACGCCGCCGATCGCGACCCGTCCGGTCCCGTCCTTCTGGAGGACGGCGGCGACGGAGACGAGCGCGAAGGCGTAGGACGCCCGGTCACGCACCTTGCGGTAGATCTGCACCCCGCCGAGCGGCTTTGGCAGCGTCACGGCCGTGATCAGCTCGCCCTTCTCCAGCGCCGTATCGATATGAGGCGTGTCGCCGGGGAGGCGGTGGAACTCGGCGATGGGAATGGAACGCGTCGCGCCGTCCGCCTTCACCGTCTCGACCGTCGCGTCGAGCGCGCGCATGGCCACCGCCATGTCGGACGGGTTCGTCGCGATGCAATGCTCGCTCGATCCGATCACCGCGAGACCGCGGCTCACGCCGCCGAGCGCCGAACAGCCGGAGCCCGGCTCGCGCTTATTGCAGGGCTGTGCCGTGTCGTAGAAGTACGGGCAGCGCGTGCGCTGCAGGAGATTGCCGGCGGTGGTTGCCTTGTTGCGAAGCTGGCCGGAGGCGCCGGCAAGCGTCGCCCGCGAGAGCACGCCGTAATCGCGCCGCACCCGCTCGTTGGCGGCGAGGTCCGTATTGGTCACAAGCGCGCCGATCCGCAGCCCGCCCTCCGCCGTCGGCTCGATCGTGTCGAGCTTCAGCCCGTTCACGTCGACAAGGTGGGCCGGCGTCTCGATCTGCAGCTTCATCAGGTCGAGAAGGTTCGTTCCGCCCGCGATGAACTTGGCGTTCGGCGTGCGGTCCACGGCAGCCGCCGCCTCGGCGGGCGACTTGGCCCGCTCGTAGGTGAAAGCCCTCATCCCTGCCTCCTCGGCTGAGCGCCGGCGACCTCGGTCACGGCTTCGACGATGTTGGAATAGGCACCGCAGCGGCAGAGATTGCCGCTCATGCGTTCGCGGATTTCGGCCTCGCTGAGTTGCACCGGAGCAGTGATGTCCGCCGTCGCGTGGCTCGGGATGCCAGCCTTGATCTCGTCGAGCACGCTTACGGCCGAGACGATCTGGCCGGGCGTGCAATAGCCGCACTGGTAGCCGTCGTGCTTCACGAAGGCGGCCTGCATCGGATGGAGGTTGTCGGGGGTGCCGAGCCCTTCGATCGTCGTGACCTGGCTGCCCTCGTGCATGAGGGCGAGCGTCAGGCAGGAATTGATCCGGACCCCGTCCACGATCACCGTGCAGGCGCCGCATTGGCCGTGGTCGCAGCCCTTCTTGGAGCCGGTGAGCTGCAGGTTCTCGCGCAGGAGGTCGAGCAGCGTCGTGCGCGTATCGATCTCGAGCGCTCGCGCCTGGCCGTTCACGGTGAGCGTGACGCGGCTCATGACGGGCGTTCCGACAGGGGCGGGTTGCGCCCTTGTGCTCGTGGGGACAGCCGTCGCTGCCGCGCAGGCGCCGGCGCCGACCATCAGGTCGCGCCTGTTCACATCGATCTCGGCGGGCGGCATCCTCGGCTCCGTTCGGCTGGTCGCCGGATCGGCGTCCCGCCACATCCGGTTAGGTGTCGACCGTCCCGCAGGCTTTACGCCTCAAACGGGATCGTCTCCCGACGACGCTTTCCTCAGCCACATGTTCCGAGACGTCGGCGCGACGGATTGGCCGCTCCTCACGACCTCAAGGGAGGGATCCGGGTCCGCCTCAGCTCGCGTTGCTGAGCGGCTGGCGGAGCCCGCCATACTGCGTCCACGTCACGCCGCAGAGCAGACCCGCATCGACCGGAAGGTTGATCCCGGTGATCGCGGAGGCGGCCGGCGAGAGGAGGAACGCGACCGCCGCTGCTATCTCGGCCGGGTCGATCATGCGTTGCAGGGCGGAGGTGCGCGCGAGGTCGGCGGGGTCGCGCTGACCGCGGTCGATGGCTGCCTGAACGGCAGGCGTGAGCGTGTAGCCGGGCGAGACGGCGTTGATGCGGATCCCCGCCGGGCCCCATTCGGCAGCAAGGCATTCCGTAATGGAGATCACGGCCGCCTTGGTCGGGCCATAGGCGTGAAGCGGCATAGACGCCATGCCGGAGATCGAGGCGATGTTGACGATGGCGCCCGCGCGCCGGCTCACCATGCGATGACCGAAGGCGACGCAGCAGAGATAAAGCCCGCGCTGGTTGACGCGGACGACGTCGTCGAAGGTGGACATGGCGAGCTCCGCCGGCCGAACCGGCACCTGAAGAAGCCCCGCGCTGTTGACGAGCGACGCGACCGGGCCGAGCTCGCGTTCGATCGCGCCGACCACGCGCTCGACATCCGCCTCGTCGCCGACATCGACCGCGTAGGCGCGCCCGCCGATCTCCTCGGCGACGCGCTCCGCGCCGGGGAGGTTGCGGTCGAGCACCGCCACCACATGGCCCTGCTCGGCGAGCGCGCGCGCGCAGGCCTCGCCGATGCCGCTCGCCCCGCCCGTCACGGCCGCCACTGTCCTCGTCATGCGTTTCTCCCGTGAGCCTTGTTCGCGCGATGCGGCGGGTTTCGGCGGGCCGTGTCAAGGTTTCGGGGCGCTGCCGGTCTTGTCTCGCCAGTGTCGCCACGGCGGCTCCGAAAAGGTCTCGTCGAGGAAGTCGAGGAATGTCCGCACGCGCGCGGAGAGGTGCCGACGGCTCTCGTAGACGGCGAAGATCGGGTCCTCCTCCAGGCACTGGTGCTCGGGGAAGAGCTCGACGAGGCGTCCCGCTGCGAGGTCGTCCGCGACCTGCAGTTCGGTCAGTCGCACGATGCCGAGCCCGGTCCGCGCGAGTTCCATCAGCATGGAGGCCTGGTTCGCGAGGATGCGGCTTTGGACCTTCACCGGCTTTGCGTCGCGCACCAGCCAGATGCTCGCCGCGATGCTGGGGATGAAGTTGAGGCAGGCATGGCGCTCGAGGTCGTCCGGGGTCTCGGGCGTGCCATGCGCGGCAAGGTAGGCCGGCGCGGCGCAGATGATCCAGCGCGTGCTCGCGAAACGCCGCGCGACGAGGGACGAATCCTTCAGCTGCCCGACCTGGATCGCGACATCCATGCCGTCGTCGAGGACGTGGCCCGGATCGATGCGCAAATGAACTTCGAGCTTCAGGCGAGGATGGCGGTGGCAGAATTCCGGAATGCGCGGGGCGAGCGCCGCCTGGGCGAAGATCGGCATCGCCCGGACACGCAGGGTATCTTCCGGCACGAGGCCACCCGTGACGGCAGCATCGGCCGATTCCACTGCCGCAATGGCTTCGAGCGCCGCCGCGTAGAAGGCCTCGCCCTCCCGCGTCAGCGTGATCGCCCGATGCGTGCGGCTGAAGAGCAGGACTCCCAGCCGGTCCTCGATCCGGGCGATCGCCTTGCTGACGGCGGAGGGCGTGCAGCCGAGGTTGCGCGCGGCAGCCGAGAAGCTGCCGTCCTTCACGGCCCGGACCAGCACGAGCATCTCGCCGTAGCGGTTCATGACCTTTGCCGCATAGTCACAGGAGGTTTGACCAGTACGACATGGAAGACGCCGGCAGAAGACCCTAGCCTCGTACTCAAGACAGGGACGCGGCCGATCAGGATGCGAGCCCAGCCATGGCGCGCGAAGCCTTGCCGGAGCGCGCCCGCGGAACAGGAGGAGGCCGAAGGTGGCAGCAGTAGCCGCGATCCAGCCTGCCGAGGCGCAGGCCTACGACGCGATCATCGTCGGCGCCGGTTTCTCCGGATTGTACCAGCTCCACAAGCTCCGCGACGAGCTCGGCCTGCGCGTTCGGGTGCTGGAGAAGGGCGGCGAGATCGGCGGCACCTGGTACTGGAATCGCTATCCGGGCGCGCGCTGCGACTCGGAGAGCTATTACTACTGCTACTCCTTCAACAAGGAGATCGAGCAGGAATGGGAGTGGACCGAGCGCTATCCGGAGCACCCCGAGATCCGCCGCTATCTCAACTTCGTGGCCGACCGGCTGGACCTGAAGCGCGACATCCAGCTCACGACGGAGGTCACGGGCGCGCGGTTCGATGCAGCGCGCAACCGCTGGCTGATCGACACCAGGTCGGCCGAGCGCTTCGAGGCGCGCTTTCTGATCACCGCCGTCGGCTGCCTCTCAACAGCGAACGTGCCGAAGATCCCAGGCCTCGAGACCTTCAAGGGCGAGTGGTACCATACGGGCGCCTGGCCGCATGAGGGCGTCGACTTCGCCGGCAAGCGCGTCGGCCAGATCGGGACCGGCTCGACCGGCATCCAGGCCGCGCCCGTCATCGCCGAGCAGGCCGCCCACCTGACCGTCTTCCAGCGCACGGCAAATTACAGCATTCCGGCCCGCAACCGGCCGATGACCGCCGACGAGATCCGCGACATCAAGGCGAGCTATCCGGAGATCTGGCAGAAGGCGCGCTCCGCCACGAACGGGCATCCCTTCGACGTCCCGACGCGCAGCGCCCTTTCCGTTCCGGACGATGAGCGCGAGACCATCTTCGAGAAGGCCTGGGAACGCGGCGGTCTGCGCTTCCGTGCCTCGTTCAACGACATCCTGACCGACAAGGCGGCGAACGACACCGCGTCCGACTTCCTGCGCCGCAAGATCCGCGAGATCGTGAAGGACCCGGAGGTCGCCGAGCGCCTGACGCCCCGCGACCATGGCTTCGCTACCAAGCGGCCGCCGATCGACACTGCCTATTTCGAGACCTTCAACCGCGACAACGTCCTCCTCGTCGACCTCAAGGAGGAGCCCATCGTCGAGATCGCGGAACGCGGCATCCGGACGACCAAGAGCGAATACGAACTCGACATGATCGTCTTCGCGACCGGCTTCGACGCGCTCACCGGGCCGCTCCTGTCCCTCAACATCGAGGGGGAGGACGGCCTGCCGCTGAAGAAGGCCTGGGCGGAGGGACCGCGAACCTATCTTGGCCTGCAGACGCCCGGCTTCCCCAACCTCTTCATGATCACCGGCCCTGGCAGCCCTTCGGTCCTGACCAACATGCCGATCGCGATCGAGCAGCATGTCGATTGGATCTCGGAGTGCATCCGGCACATGCGCGGGGAAGGCCTGGAGCGCATCGAGGCGAAGCCGGACGCCGCGGAGGGCTGGGTTGCGCACGTGAACGAGGCCGCGAACGCGACCCTTCTGCCGATGGCCTCGAGCTCCTGGTATCTGGGCGCCAACGTGCCCGGGAAACCGCGCGTCTTCATGCCCTATGCGGGCGGGATGGCGCGCTACGCGAGCATCTGCAGCGAGGTCGCTGAGGACGGATACAAGGGCTTTGCGCTAAGGTGAGGTCGGCCGGGTCGGAGATCGGGGGATGACGGCGGTTCATCCGGACGTCGGGGCAATGCTCGCCGCCGCACGCGCGGCCGGCGCGCTGCCCTTCGAGGCGATGGAGCCGGTCGTCTGCCGGGAGGCCTATTCCGCACGCCGGCTCGTCGTGCAGGAGCCGCGGGACGAAGTCGCCGTTCTCCGGAACCTGTCGGCGGAGGGACCGGCCGGAGCGGTTCCGCTCAGGCTATACCGGGCGCTCGGGACGGCCGAGGGCGAGATCCTGCCCGGCCTGCTCTACCTTCATGGAGGCGGTTGGGTTCTCGGCAATCTCGACACCCACGACGCGATCTGCTGCCGCATCGCCAACGAGGCGCGCTGTGCGGTCGTCGCCGTGGACTACCGGCTCGCGCCCGAACATCCCTTCCCGGCCGGGCTGGAGGATTGCATCGCCGCCTTCCGGCACGTGGTGCGCGAGGCCCGAGCTCTCGGGATCGACCCGGACCGGATCGCCGTCGGGGGCGACAGCGCCGGTGGGAATCTGGCGGCCGTGCTCGCCCTGATGAGCCGAGACGGGCCCCTGCCGCCCGTTCAGTACCAGGTGCTGCTCTACCCCGCCGTCGATCTCGCCATGTCGACGGAGAGCTACGCTGCGCCGACCGCCGGCATGACCGTCAGCCCGGCGACGATGCGCTACTTCGTCGACCATTACGTGCCCGATCCCGCGCAACGCGGCGATTGGCGCGCCTCGCCGATCCGGGCGGCTTCGCTCGCCGGCACGGCGCCCGCCCTTGTCGTGACCTGCGGCCACGATCCGCTGCGCGACGAGGGGCGCCTCTACGCCGCGAGACTCGAGCGCGAGGGTGTGCCCGTGACGCTTCTTCACATGAGCGACCAGACTCATGGCATGCTGACGCTGTCGAAGCCCATCCGCACGGGCAGCGGCGTGCTCGCCTTCGTGGGCGCCATGTTGCGCGATGCCTTTCGGGTCGCGGATGCGCGTGCTCCCTCTCGCGAGAGGGAGGCTGCGGCTTAGAATTGGAACATGGCCCGAGAGGGCCCGTGACTGGGACCCGGATCGCCGGGCCCGCGAGCAAGACCAGAGAGCCGGAGCATCCAGACATCCGGCCAGCAGGAGGAACGCATGACGAAGATCAAGGGAGGCGTCGACCGACGCACATTCATGGGCGGGGCGGTGGCAGGCGCGGCCGTCACGGGGTTCCCGCACATTGCCGGAGCGCAGGCGAAGACGATCCGCATCGCGCTCCCGACCATCCTGTCAGGGCGCGTCGCGATCCTCGGCACCTCCAGCCGCGCCGCCGTGCAGGTCGCCGTGCAGCAGGTGAACGACGCTGGCGGCATCGCCGGCCGGAAGATCGAGGTGATCGACAGAGACAGCAAGGGACGGCCGGACGAGGCAGCCCGCGTTACGCGCGACCTCATCAACAATGACGGCTGCGAGATCGTGATCGACGGCGAGGCCTCCTCAGGCTCCTTCGCGGTGCACGAGGTGATCCGCGACCTCGGCGTTCTCTGCCTGCACACCTGCTCGGAGACGTCATCGCTCACCGCCGATCCGAAGCTTCATGTGAAGACGGCCTTCCGGTGCGCCCGGCAGGGCATCCACGATGCGGTCGCGGGCGGCACCTACGCGTCCGAGATCTCCAAGTCGAAGGGCCTGAAGCGGTGGGCGACGTGCTCGCCGGACTATGCCTATGGACGCGACAATACCGCCGAGTTCCTGGAATACGTGAAGATCTTCGACCCGCAGATCGAGGTCGTCGACCAGCTCTGGCCGAAGCTCTTCGCCCCTGACTACACGGAGAGCATCACCAAGATGCTGCAGGTGAAACCGCAGGCCGTTTATTCGGCGCTGTGGGGTGGGGACCTCGTCGCTTTCATCGAGCAGTCGAACCTGTACCGGCTCTTCGGGAACACGGCGTTCTTCAGCGGCGGTCTCGGCGATCCGCCTGTGCTGTCGGCAATCAAGCAGCTGCCGCAGGGCCTCAACACGGCCTACCGCTACAACCGCAACTACCCGGTGAGCCCGGAGAACACGGCCTACGCGGATGCATTCCTGAAGGTCGCCGGCCATGAATCGACCAACTGGGGCTGGCAGAACTATCTCGCGACCCAATTCATCTTCGAGGCTCTCCGCCGCACGAACGGCAAGACGGACGGGGCGGGTCTCGCGGCCGAGATCAAGGGCATGAAAGTGAAGTCCGGCTTCGGCGTGGACGGCACCGTAACCATGCGGGACAGCGATCACACGATCATCAACTACCCGGTCGCCTGGGGCCGGACGGTGCCGAAGGCGCCCTGGGTCGAGGACTTCAAGGACGTCCCCTGGGCCAAGATCCTCGAGCTCGAGGGGCAATGGAAGAAGAGCAAGGGCTACGCGTGAGCTAACGCCATGCCGGCTGCGGAAACTTCACCCGCAGCCGCCATTCCTCCACGTCGGGAGAGCTAGTTGAATCTCGAGGCCTTAGCCGGGTGCGTCTCGACGAGCGCGTGCCTGATCACGCAGATCTCGACGGCGCTGATCGTCGGCATGCTGCTGTTCATGGTCACGTCCGGCCTGTCGCTGATCTTCGGCGTGCTGGGTGTCATCAACTTCGCGCACGGCGCCTTCTACATGACGGGCGCTTACTTCGCGTTTGCCGCCTACCAGCTCACCTCGAGCTTCGCACTCGCCTTCCTGGCCGGCGCGATCGGGGTCGGGATCGTCGGGATCCTGTTCGAGCGCTTCCTGATGAGCCGTGTCTACGGCACGGACATCCTGATGCAGCTCCTCGTCTGCTACGCCGTGATCCTGATCGCGGACGACCTCGTGAAGATTGTCTTCGGCGCCGAGTACAAGATGATGGGAATGCCGGAGGCCTTCGCCCTCCCGCCGATCGAGCTCTTCGGCGGCTTCATCCCTGCCTATTACGCCTTCATGATCGGGGCGAGCCTCCTCATCGGCCTCCTGCTCTGGCTCGGCATCAACAAGACGCGCACCGGCAAGACCATCCGGGCGCTGGCCATCAATCCGCAGATGGTCGGGGCGCTCGGCATCAACACGACCGCCCTCTATGCCGGCGTCTTCGGGGTCGGAAGCCTGCTCGCCGGGGTGGCGGGCGCGCTCGCCGCGCCGACGCGGACGCTCACGCCCGGCATGGGCGTCTCGATCCTGATCGAAAGCTTCATTGTGACGGTGATCGGCGGCATGGGCTCCATCGCGGGCGCGCTCATCGCGGCCCTGCTGATCGGCTTCACGCGGGCCTTCGGGGCGATCGGCTTTCCCCTCTTCGTCGACGGCCTGATGTTCGCCCTCATGGCTGCCGTCCTGGTGCTGAAACCGAGCGGCCTGCTCGGCCGGCAGGCGGCCCGATGATGCGGTCCGGCTTCCTGCGCGACGCGGGCCTCGGCGCGGCCGGGCTCGCCATCCTCCTCGTGCTGCCACTCGTCTTCCCTCAGGCGGCTCTCCGCGACTTCCTGATCTACGTCATGGCCTACGGGCTGCTGGCGATGTCGCTCAACATGCTGGTCGGGCTCACCGGCCTCGTCTCCTTCGGGCATGCGGCCTATTTCGCATCCGGCGCCTATATCTTCGGGCTGCTGATGCAGTCGGGACGCGCCTCGATCCCCGTCGCGGTCGCGGCCACGATCGCCGGGACGGCGCTCGTGGCGCTTGTCATCGGAGCGATCTGCGTGCGGCTCAAGGAGATCTACTTCTCCTTCATCACCCTAGCCTTCCAGATGTTCATCCATTCGATCATCCTGACCTGGGTGAGCCTCACCGGCGGCGATCAGGGGCTCATGGGCGGCATTCCGCGGCCGCCTTTCCTCGGTCTCAACCTGAACGAGGGAACGACGCTCTACGGCTTCTGCGCGGTCGTCTTCGTCGCCTGCGTGCTGCTGATGCGGCAGGTCTGGAAATCGCCCTTCGGCTACACGCTCCGGCTCGTCCGCGACAATCCGAGCCGGGCGAACTTCCTCGGCGTGAACGTGGTTCAGGCAAAGCTCGGCATCTTCGTCTTCGCAGGCTCCATGGCCAGCGTCGCCGGCATCCTGCTCGCGCTCTTTGTGTCGGGCGCCTATCCGGAATTCGGCTTCTGGACCACCTCGGGCGAGGCCATCTTCATGATCATGCTCGGCGGCTCCCAGCTCTTCATGGGACCGCTGATCGGGGCCTTCCTGCTGCAGCTCCTGAACCGCACGGTGACGATCTACACGGAGCATCACGGGCTGGTGCTCGGGCTCCTGATCCTCCTCATCGTGCTCGGCCTGCGCCAGGGCGTCGGCGACTACATCATGGAGTGGCTCGGCAGGCGGCGGCAGGCCCGGCTTGAGAGCCCCGCGCCCGCAACCTTGCCGCAGCCGGTCGAGAGCGCGCCCGAGCGGGGGGTCGCCTGATGCTCAGCGTCCAGAACCTCTCGAAGTCATTCGGCGGCGTGCAGGCGACGCGCGACGTCTCGATCGACTTCCCGACCGGCTCGCTCAGCGCCATCATCGGTCCGAACGGGGCCGGCAAGACCACCTTCTTCAACCTCATCTCGGGTGCCTTTCGGCCCGATGCGGGCCGGGTGATCCTGAACGGAGAGAACATTGTCGGCCTGTCCAGCCTGGAGGTGGTCCGGCGTGGGATGGCGCGGGCCTTTCAGGTTGCCGCCCTGTTTCCCAGCCTGACAGTGCGCGAGGCCCTGACGGCGGCGGTCACGTCCCATCGCCGCCTCTCCTGGACGGTGCTCCGACGCTTTCCGCTCGAGGACACGGCGGCGCGGGTGGACGAGATCCTCCACCTGCTCAATCTCGCCGCAAAGGCCGACACGCTCTCCCGCAACCTCTCGCATGGCGACCAGAAGCTCCTCGACATCGCGCTTGCGCTCGCGATGGAGCCGACCGTCCTGCTGCTCGACGAGCCAACGGCCGGCATGGGGCCGGAGGAGCGCTGGCGCATGATCGGGACGGTCCAGCGCCTGTGGGAGGTCACCGGCATGACCGTGCTCTTCATCGAGCATGACATGGACATCGTCTTCCGCATCGCCCAGGCGATCTACGTGCTGAAATACGGCCAGGTGCTGGCGCGCGGCACGGCCGACGAGATCAGGACCAACCAGGACGTGATCGACGCCTATCTCGGCACCGACCATCACGCGGCGCAGGCGAGCGCCGCCTGATGGGCGAGCCGCTTCTCCGCATCGAGGGCGCCGACGTCTTCTACGGCGCGAGCCAGATCCTGTTCGGCATCGACCTCTCGGTCGAGAAGGGCCAGACGATGGCCCTGCTCGGCCGGAACGGCGCCGGCAAGTCGACGACCTTCAAGACCATCGTCGGGATCGCGCCGCCGCGCCGCGGCCGCGTGCTCCTGGGCGGCGAGACCGTCTCCGGCCGCCCGCCTTACCGCGTCGCCAGGGCCGGGATCGGCTACGTGCCCGAGGACCGGCAGGTCTTCCCCGAGCATAGTGTCGAGGACAATCTTGCCATTGCGGCCAAGGCGGGGCCGGGTGGCGCGACGCACTGGACGCTCGACACCGTCTACGAGGTGTTCCCGATCCTCGCCGGCATGAAGGAGCGGCTCGCGGGCCGTCTGTCGGGCGGCGAGCAGCAGATGCTCACCATCGCCCGCACCCTGATGGGCAATCCCGAAATCCTGCTGCTCGACGAGCCGAGCGAGGGGCTCGCGCCGATCATCGTCCAGGCGATCGGTGACCTGATCCGCCGCCTGCGCGAGATGGGCGTGACGATCCTCCTCGCCGAGCAGAACATGCATTTCTGTCTCGGTGTCGCGACCCACGCGACTGTAATCGACAAGGGTCAGGTCGTGCACCGCTCGACCATCGCGGAGCTGCGCGACAATGAGGCGATCAAGCAGCGATACCTGGCGGTGTAGTACGGAGTTCTCAGCTCCTGGCCAGGGGTGATCGATGGCTCCTTGCTCGATGAAGATCGTCATCTGCGGTGCGGGCATCGCCGGAATTGCGGCAGCCTATCACCTCGCACTCGAGCACGGGGCCGACGACCTAACCATCATCGAACAGGGCGATCCGCTCTCGCTTACCTCGGACAAGTCGACGGAGGCCTATCGCAACTGGTGGCCCGGCCCCGATCGGGCGATGACCGCTTTCATGAACCGCAGCATCGATCTGATGGAGGAGATCGCCAGGGCGACGGACAACCGCATCAATCTAAACCGGCGCGGCTACGCCTTCGCGACCGCCGATAGAGCCAAGATTTCCTTTTTGGAGGGCATGGCGAAGAGCGCCGAAGAGCGCGGCGGAGGACCCGCTCGGATCCACGACACCTCGCACAGCACGTACCTCGCCTCACCTGAACGGGGATTCGACTTTCCGCTGACCGGCGCGGACCTGATCACCGATCCCGCCCTGATCCGGCAGCACTTCCCGTACCTCGCTCCGGAGACGGTCGCGGTGGCGCATATACGCCGCGCCGGCTGGCTCAGCGCTCAGCAGCTCGGGATGGTGATGCTTGAGGCGGCCCGTGGCCGCAACCTGAAGCTTGTGCGTGGCCGGGTGGTCGGGATCGATGCTGCGAGCGGACGGGTCCGCGCCGTCGAGGTCGACCGGGACGGCGAGCGCCAGACGCTCCCCGCCACACACGTCATCCTGGCTGGGGGGCCGATGCAACGCGATCTGGCGGGCATGATCGGCGTGGACCTGCCGATCACGGCGGAGCCCCATTTCAAGGTCAGCTTCCCCGACACGCTGGGCGGTTTCCCGCGCAATGCACCGATGCTGATCTGGCTCGACGAGCAGCATCTGCCGTGGAACTCAGAGGAGCGAACCGCGCTGGCCGAGGACGAGGCCGCCCATTGGCTTCTCGGGACCTTTCCGGCGGGCGTGCATGGACGGCCCGAAGGCGCGTCGACGGCGATGATCCTCTTCAATCACCACCGCGAGGCGGCCGTCGATCCGGTCTTCCCGCTCCGCGAGCCGGAGCACTACGCGGAACTTGCGTTGCGCGGCATGTCCACGATGGTGCCGGCGCTCAAGGTCTACGACGCACGGACGTTCCGGCCCTACGTCGACGGCGGCTACTACATGCGCACCCGCGAGAACCGCCCGCTGATCGGCCCTGTCCCGGTCGAGGGGGCTTACGTCTCGTGTGCGTTCTCGGGCTTCGGAATTATGGCGTCCTGCGCCGGGGGAGAGCTCGTGGCCCGTCACGTCGTCGAGGGCCCCCTGCCCGACTACGCGCCCGCTTTCCTGCCATCCCGCTACCAGGACCCCGTCTATGCGGCGCTGCTCGAGACGTGGGGTGAGGACGGCCAGCTGTGACGCGCCCTATTGGGCAGCAAGCTCCTGAAGTCTTGAGCCAGTGAGGGCCGGCGTCCCTTGCCGGCTCTTCTTTCCAACGGAGATTCGAGATGATGAGGCCTCTCGCGCTGGCCGTGGTGTTCGGAATCAGCTCGAGTGCCCTATCAGGTGGGGCACAGACACCGCCCAGTGCGTTCTACTGACAGCAGTGAGCCAGTCGCCGGAGTTGATCGCTCGTCACCAATGTCCGGCAACCCTGAGCTGGCGCCTCGCCCCGCCGACGGGCGACCTGGCGCCGGCGACTTACGCGGCCTCCGCCATCGGGTTCAGGGCTCTGATCAACTCGCTCTCCACGCGATCCGCCTGATCGTTCGCAACCTGACATGTTCCCGCTGCCTTGTGGCCCCCACCGCCATAGCGAAGGCATATAGCCCCAACATCAACAGGAGAGCAGCGATTCAAAATCGATTTGCCAAGCGCAAAGACCGTGTTCTGCTGCTTTAAGCCCCACATGACGTGAACAGACATCTCGCACTTCGGATAGAGGGCGTAGATCATGAACCGATTTCCAGCGAAGATGACGTCCTCGTTCCGGAGATCGAGCGTCACGACGCGGCCTTGGACCTTCGCGCAGCGTAGAAGCTGAGCCCGGAACAGTTCCCGGTGTTGCATATACATATCCACGCGTTCGCGAACGTCCGGCAGCTGCAAAACATCCTCCACCGAGAGGTCGCGACAGCGGTCGATGAGCTGCATCATCAGCTCGTAGTTCGAGATTCTGAAATCTCGAAACCTTCCAAGACCGGTCCGTGGGTCCATGACGAAGTTCAGAAGGGTCCAGCCCTCGGGATTCAGTATCTCGTCGATGCTGAATTGAGCGGAATCTGCCTTGTCGACCGCCGCCATGAGGCCCGCGTCAAGGTTCGGGAACCGCGCCGCTCCTCCGAGATGATCGTAAACCACACGTGACGCCGACGGTGCGGCCGGGTTTATGACGTGGTTCAACCGGGTCTCACCCGCGCCCCGCATAACCTCGCTCGCGTGATGATCGAAGGCCATATGGCAGCCGGGTACGTAGGGCAGATTCGTGATGATGTCCCGTCCGGTGATTGGAATGACGCCATCTTGCATGTCTTTCGGGTGCACGAACTTGATCTCGTCGATCATGTCAGCATCGCGCAGCAGCATGCCGCAAACCAGACCGTCGAAGTCGCTACGGGTTACCAGTCGAAATCTTCCTGCAGGCATTCGGACTATCCACCGTTATCACAGGCGCACGCTACGGCTCCTCGCTTAAGGTTCTCCTGAACAACCTCGAGGATCTCGGACCATGCTGAATGAAGCGGGAACGGGCTGCTGAGGCCTGCCCGCGACGGCCTGCGTGCCGACGCCGCCAGAGGCTACCCCGGGGTTCTCCACGATGAAGCGCCGGCCGAGGCGCTCGTCGGTCGGTCCGCGACCAGCGCTCCAGGATGTCCGTCGTCCCGCCGGCCGGGAACCGCGCGAGGATCATGACGACCCGCTCCGGATACTCGGCAGGCGCGCCGGTTGCGACCGCAAGTGCGGCCAGCACCGCGAGACATGTCAGACCCAGCAAGGACGCATCCTCCTCGGCGTGCTAGTTCCGCGGGCTTGCCGGCATTCTGTTCCGCTAAACGGAACGATCTTGCGCCGAAACCGGCTCTCCCACGCAGAAACTTCGGTCCTCGTTTCTGCTTGCGGAACATTCTTGACAGGTCCGCTCGGAAAAACGACCATCTTCCCGACGAGAGGCCGCCAACGGTCCGGTCTGGGAGGAACGCGGCATGCAGCGCATGTCCGGGCGTGTCTGAATTGGCGGCCATAGGAACGGAAGACGCCGAAGGCCTCGTCTCCGATCGGGAGCCGGACGACGAAAGCCGGGCCACGAACGCCACCCAAAAGGTATGCGCCATTCTGCGGGCGCTGTCGGCGCGCTCGCCGCAGCGCTTGTCGGAGGTCTCGGCCTGGACGGGCCTCAACAAGGTGACGGTCCTCCGCATCATCGAGACGCTGATCGCGGAAGGCTTCGTCGATCGGGAAGCAGGGGGCCGCGGCTTTGCCCGAGGCCGGGAGTTCATCGCGCTCGCCGCCTCGGCCGGCCGCTCGCACGACATCCGCGAGCTTGCCCGGCCGAGCCTGGTCCGGCTCGCCGATCTGTCCGAGGACACCGCCCTTCTCTCGATCCGCAGCGGCCTCGAATCCGTGTGCATCGATCGGCAGGTCGGGGCCTTTCCGATCCGGGCCAACTACCTCGACATCGGCAGCCGCCGCCCGCTCGGTGTCGGAGCCGGATCGCTCGCGATCCTGGCCTGGCTGCCCCAGCGGGAAATCGAGGCCGTTCTGGGCGTCATCGGCCCGCATCTCGCGCCCTATCCGCGGCTCTCGGCCGAGATGATCCGCGATCTCGTCCGCGAGAGCCGGGATCGGGGCTGCGTGGTGCTGCTGGATCGGGTTGTCGACCGGATGGGGGCGATCGGGGTCCCTCTCTTGTCTGAGACCGGCGCCGTGGTCGGGGCGCTCAGTATCGCGGCGCTGACCGAGCGGATAGCCGAGCGCGCCGACACCCTCTGCGGCGCGCTTCTCCGGGAGGCCGACCTGATCCGCCGTGAGATGGGACGAGGGGCGGCTCCGGCGCGCCAGAAGGATCGCGCCTCATGAGCCAGATCACCGGGGTTGGCCTCACTCCGTTCGGCCGGCTGGAAGGCAGGGACACGCTGGCCTTGATGAGCGAGGCTGCCGCGGCGGCACTCGCCGATGCCGGTCTCGAGCGGCGGGACATCGACGGCCTGCTCACCGGCTACTCGACGACGCTGCCGCACTTGATGCTCTCGACCGTCTTCGCCGAGGATTTCGGCATCAGGCCCGCTTACGCACATGCCATCCAGCTCGGCGGGGCGACCGGGTTCGGGCTCGTGATGCTGGCCCACCTTCTCGTGGATGCCGGGGCGGCGCGGCGCATCCTCGTCGTCGCGGGCGAGAACCGGCTGACCGGCCAATCCCGCGACAGCGCGGTCCAGACGCTCGCGCAAGTCGGGCATCCGCTCTACGAGGTCCCGCTCGGCCCGACGATCCCGGCCTATTACGGCCTTGTCGCCTCCCGCTACATGCACGAATTCGGCTCGACGGAAGCCGATTTGGCCGAGCTCGCCGTCCTCATGCGGACCAACGCCGCTCGGACTGCGGGCGCGCAGCTGACGGACCCGATCACGGTCGAGGACGTCCTTGCCTCGAAGCCGATCGCTTCTCCGCTGAAGCTTCTCGATTGCTGCCCCGTCTCGGACGGCGGGGCAGCCTTCGTCATCGAGCGCGAGGATGGCGGCCGCAACGGAATCCGCATCGTCGGGACTGCCCAGGCGCATCTGCACCAGCATGTCAGCGCGGCAGCCTCGCTGACCGAATTCGGCGCCGGCGATTGCACGGCGCGCGCCTTGAAGCAGGCGGGCGTGACGCTCGCCGACATTCGCTACGCCGGGATCTACGACAGCTTCACCATCACGCTGACGATCCTGCTCGAGGAGATCGGGCTCGCGCCCCGCGGGGCCGCCGGCCGGCTCGCACGCGACGGCCACTTCTTGCCTGAGGGCCCGATGCCCCTCAACACGCATGGTGGCCTGCTCAGCTACGGCCATTGCGGGGTCGGCGGCGCGATGGCGCACCTTGTGGAGACCGTCCGCCAGATGCGCGGCGAAGCCGGCGAGCGGCAAGTCGCGCAGCCGCCGCTCGCGCTTCTGCACGGCGATGGCGGCGTGCTCTCCTCGCATGTGAGCCTAGTCCTGGAGGCCCTCCGATGAGCGGCATCGCGGATTGGACGAATGGGGCCGAGGCGCTCTCGTACAAGCAGTGCCGCGCCTGCGGCACCGTCCGATACTTCCGGCGCTCGTTCTGCCCGGCATGCGGATCGGACGCCGTCGAGACCCGTGCCGCCTCGGGGCGGGGCACGGTCTACGCGATCACCACCGTCACGCGGGCGCCTTCGGGGGAACTGCGCGCCTACGCCCCATACCGCATCGCCCTCGTCGATGCCGAGGAAGGCTTCCGCTTCATGACCCATGCCGCCGACGGGCTCGCGATCGGCGATCCCGTCTCCACCACCTTCCGCCCCTTCGGCGAGCGGATCGTCCCCTTTGTTGAACCCGAACGGTCCTGATGCATCCGAACCTGAAGGCGGCGCTCGATCCTGCCTCCGTCGCCCTGATCGGCGCTTCCGAGAACCCGAACAAGATCGGCGGCCGGCCGCTGGATTACCTCCAGCGCTTCGGCTTCCGGGGCGCGATCTATCCCATCAACCCGAAGCGCACCGAGGTGCAGGGCGTGAAGGCGGTGCCGCGCCTCGTCGACCTCGACTCCGCGCCCAACGTGGCGATCATCGCGGTGCCGGGTGACGATGCCGTGCGGGCCCTCGACGAATGCGGCACGATGGGCGTGAAGCTCGCCGTGATGATGACCTCGGGTTTCGGCGAAACGGGGCCGGAGGGGAAAGCGGCCGAGCGGGCCATGGTCGAGCGCGCCCGTGCCCGGGGCATGCGCATGATCGGGCCGAACACGCAGGGGCTCGCGAATTTCGGCACGGGCGCCGTGCTCAGCTTCTCGTCGATGTTCCTGGAGGAGAAGCCACAGGACGGGCCGGTCGGCATCGTGAGCCAGAGCGGCGCGATGAGCGTGATCCCCTACGGTCTCCTGCGCTCGCGTGGCATCGGCGTGCGGCATGCCCACGCCACCGGCAACGACGCCGACGTGACGGCGTGCGAATTCGCGACAGCGGTCGCGTCCGACCCGGAGCTGAAGCTGCTCCTGCTGTACCTGGAAAGTATTCCGGATCCGGAGCACCTGGCCGAGGCCGCCGCCATCGGGCGCAGCCGAAACCTGCCGATCATCGCACTAAAGAGCGGCCGGACGCCGGCCGGCCAGGCGACCGCGAGTTCGCATACCGGAGCCCTCGCCAACGAGGACCGGGTCGTTGACGCGTTCCTGGAGCAGCACGGGATCTGGCGGGCCAAGGATTCCGTCGATCTCGTGCGCGCGGCGGAGCTCTACCTGCAGGGCTGGAAACCGGAGGGCCGCCGCCTCGTCGTGATCAGCAATTCCGGCGCGACCTGCGTGCTGGCGGCCGATGCCGCGACTTCGGCCGAGATGGAGATCCCTCGCCTATCCGAGGATACTCAGACACGGCTGAGCGCGATCCTGCCGGGCTTCGCGGCGACGGCGAACCCGGTCGACATCACGGCCGCGCTCCTCACCAACAGCGCCCTGTTCAGCCAGATCCTGCCGGTCATCGCTGAGGATCCGGGAGCCGACGCCTTCCTGGTCGGCGTCCCCGTCGCGGGCCAAGCCTATGACGTCGAGGCGTTCGGACGGGACACGGCGGCTTTTGCGGCCGCCACGGGCAAGCCCGTGGTCGTCACGGCCCCGCAGGCCATGGTGGCCGCGCCGTTCAAGAGCCGCGGGCTGCCGGTTTTCGCGGGTGAGGCGGAAGCCGTGTCTGCGCTGCGCCAGTTCATCGGCCACCAGGAGATGATAGCCAGGGCGGGCGAGCGCCTCGGATCGGCGGCCTCGTTCCAGTCCTATCGCGATCGGCAGGACGAGGCGTCCCCGCCGCGCCTGCTCGATGAGGCCGAGAGCCTCGCGCATCTCGCCGCCGCGGGCGTACCCACGGTGTCGCACCGGCTCTGCCGCAGCGCCGATGAGGCGGTCACGGCCGCGGAGACCTTCGGCGGCCCGGTTGTCGTGAAAGGGTGTTCACCGGATGTCGCCCACAAGAGCGAGCTCGGCCTTGTCCATCTCGGCCTCCGAAGCCTCGAGGCGGTCCGCGGCGCCTTCGAGGCCTGCCGCGCATCGCTCGCGACCCATGGTGCGACCTTCTCCGGCGTGCTCGTCGCCCCCATGGCCAAGGGCCGGCGCGAGCTTCTCCTCGGCGCGCATCGCGACCCGTTCTTCGGCCCCGTGATCCTGGTCGGCGACGGCGGCAAATACGTGGAGGCGATGCCGGATACCTGCATCCTGCTGCCTCCATTCACGGAGCGCGATGTGCGTGACGCCCTCGCTCGGCTCCGCATCGCGCCGGTCCTGGCCGGCACGCGGGGCGAGCCCCCGATGGCGCTCGAGGGCTATGTCGCGGCCGCGCTCGCGCTCGGACGACTCATGACGGAGCCGGGCAGCCGCATCGCGAGCGTCGATATCAATCCCTTCCTAGTCGGGACGGGCAACGAAGAGGGGATGGCGCTCGATGCGGTCGTCCTGCAACACGATGGGAGGACACACGATGAGACGCCGTGACATCCTGGCCGGCCTGGCTGCCGCCGGCACCGCCGCGACGCTCGGGAGACCGGCCTCCGCCACTTCCTGGCCGAGCCGCCCGATCAGCGTCATCGTTCCCTATACGCCGGGCGGCTCGACCGACATCACGGCCAGGATCGTCGGCGAGCGGCTGTCGGCCTCGCTCGGCCAGCGGCTCGTAATCGACAACCGGCCGGGCGCCGGCGGCAATCTCGGCATGGAGCTGACGGCGCGCGCCGCGCCCGACGGCTACACGCTCGGCATCAACACGACCGCGCACGCCATCAACATGACCCTGTTCAAGACGCTGGGCTACGACGCGCTCGGCAGCTTCGAGCCGGTCGCGCTCCTGACCGAGAACCCGCTCGTCCTCGTCGTGCCGCCAAACTCGCCGGCGAAGACCGTCCAGGACCTGATCGCGCGGGCGAAGGAGAAGCCGGGCGCCCTCAACGTCGCGACCTCGGGCCTCGGCCAGTCCACGCATCTTGCGGGCGAGCTCTTCGCGTCCATGGCCGGGATCAAGCTCACCTTCGTGCCGTATCGGGGCTCCGCGCCGGCCATTGCGGATGTCGTCGCGGGTCATGTCGACCTCATGTTCGACACCACCCAATCGGTTCTCCCGCAACTGGCGGACAATCGCCTCAGGGCGCTCGCGATCACCTCGGCTGAGCGCCTGCCGATCGCCCAGGGCATCCCCACAGTCGCCGAGACGGTGCTGCCCGGCTATGTCGCGATCGCCTGGAACGGCCTCGTGGCCCCGAAAGGCACCCCGGCGGACATCGTCGCCCGCCTCAACGCGGAGACGATCAAGGCCATGGCGGAACCTGAGATCACGGCGAAGTTTGCCGCGCTCGGGGCCGTCTCGCGTCCGCTCAACCCGGACGCGTTCCGCGGCTTCATCAAGGACGAGATCGCCAAATGGGGCGACGTGGTCCGGCAGTCAGGCGCAAGGATCGACTAGCCATTCGCTGCAGGAGAGGATGTCTCACCTAGAGACCGGAGCCCGCACCTGGCACTCAGCAGGTTCGCAGGTAGGGAAGTGGTTCCGGACGGAACTCGGCCGCGACCGCCTCGATCCGCAAGAGCGCACGTCCGAGCGAGGCCTCGAGATGCTCCCGCAGGGAGTCGACCGCGCGGTCCGTCCGCCCCCGGTCGAGAGCTTCCAAGATCTTCAGGTGCTCCGGCAGGAACGGCTCGGACGGAAAGAGCGCCGGTGTCCAGCGGTACAGGAAGCTGTGTGCCACGAGCAGCGACTGGTAGGAACGGAGCGCCTCCATCAGCGTGCGCTGCCCGCAGAAGCCGAGGATCTCGCCATGGAGCTCGGCCTCGAGAACGTCGAGGTCCGCTCCCGTGAGAGTGTCGGCTCGCCCGATCGCCTCCTGCGTGGCCCGGAGCGCGCGACGGACTAGGTCGCTTGGGAGCACTTCGGCGGCTTTCGCGAGCGCTATAGGCTCCAGCGTCCACCGCATTTCGTAAAGTTCGGCCACGTGCTGCGGTGTCAATGCCGGGGCGAACCAGCGGGAGCCTTCATCCTTCCGGATGATGCCTCGCTGGTTGAGCCTGGCCACGACCTCACGCGCAACCGTGCGGCTCACGCCGTGGTGCTTCGCAATCTCCGCTTCCACCACGCGCCAGCTCGCAAAGGCCGTGCGGGACACGATATTCGTCTCTACCTCAGCATAGATCCGCTCCCAGCTGGCGGACGGTAGAAGCTGGATCGGGCCCGGCGCCTCGGTCGGACCGTCTCCCGAGCCCGCAAGACCCGTCACCACATAGCCGCGCCCCTCGGCACGGGAGAGAAGACCTTCGCCGGCCAGCGCCGCCAGCGCGTGGCGGGCTGGCGCCCGGCTGATCCCGAAATCCGCCGCGACGCGGGACTCAAGGAGGCGCGTCCCGGCCGGAAGAGCACCCGCCCGGATGCGGCGGGCCAGGATGGCGGCTGCCTGGCTATGCAGCCGGGCGACCCCGCGCGCCGGCGGGGAGTGGTGGTCGGCGCTGTCCATGCCGCTGTGTGTCGTGCCGATTGCGTTCGATCCAGACGGTACGGGACCCGCCATTCGTCGGACTTGTCAACGGCGCACGGCTCGGCCTAGAGGTTCATTGGACACTGTATCCATTGAACGTCTTTTCTGGAGAGGGAGCGTGACCGGGCGGCTTGCGGGCTTAACCGCGTTCGTGACAGGCGCCGGCCAGGGGATCGGCCGGGCGATAGCGCTCGCCTACGCGGCGGAAGGGGCGAAGGTTTTCGCCGCGAGCCGCACGGCGTCGAAGCTTGCGGATCTGCCCCGGTTCTCGGACGCGATCACTCCCCTCTCGCTGGATGTGACCGATGGAGCGGCGGTCGCCCGGATCATCGGAGATGCGTCTCCGCTTGACGTGCTCGTGAACTGCGCCGGCTGGGTGCACGGCGGTACGCTGCTTGAAACGAGCGAGGGCGACTGGGCGAAGAGCTTCGACCAGAACGTCACCTCGATGTTCCACACCATCAAGGCAGCGCTCCCGGCGATGCTGGAGCGGCGTTCCGGCTCGATCATCAACGTCGCGTCGGTCGCGTCCAGCATCACAGGCGTGGCGGGCCGGGCGGCCTACGGTGCGAGCAAGGCCGCCGTGATCGGACTGACCAAAGCCGTTGCGCGCGACTGCGTGTCGGCCGGGGTTCGCTGCAACGCGCTCTGCCCCGGCACGACCTTGTCACCCTCCCTTGAGGAGCGGATCCAGAGCGCACCCGATCCGGAGGCGCGACGGCGCGAGTTCATCGCGCGTCAGGCCATGGGCCGGCTCGGGACACCGGAGGAGATGGCCGCCGCCGCAATCTACCTCGCGAGTCCCGATTCCGCCTTCACGACCGGTACCGTCATCGTCGTCGACGGGGGGCAGACGCTGTGAGTGCAGACCCGGAAGCCCGCTTCCCCGCCGACGCGCTCGCTTCGTTCTCGCGCGCCGCCCTCGCAGCCGCCGGCGCCGACGAGGCGAGTGCGGACGCCGCGACCCGGTCCATGCTGCACGCCTCCAGGCTCGGTGTCGACAGCCACGGCTTCCGGCTTCTGCCCCATTACGCCGGGGTGATCGAGGCCGGCCGGGTCAACGGCCGGCCGGAGCTCTGCTTCCAGACCGGCGCCGGCGCGGTCGCGATCCTCGACGCAGGTCACGCGCAGGGGGCGAGAGCCGCCTATACGGCCATGGACCACGCAATCGGGCTCGCGGGTCATTTCGGCATCGGCGCGGTCGCGATCCGCAACTCCTCCCATTTCGGTGCAGCCGGCGCCTACGCGCTCGCCGCCGCGGAGGCAGGCTTCATCGGCTTTGCGACCTGCAACTCGGACAGCTTCGTCCGCCTGCATGACGGCGCCGAGCGCTTTCACGGCACGAACCCGCTCGCCTTTGCTGTGCCGACCGGCGACGGGCGGCCATGGCTCCTCGACATGGCGACGAGCGCGATCCCTTATAACCGCGTGCTGCTGTATCGCGGCCTCGGACGCGAACTCCCGCCCGAAACTGCTTCGGACGGAGACGGGCGCGAGACGCGAGACCCGAACGCCGTCGAGATGCTGGCCCCGCTCGGCGCCGCCTTCGGGTTCAAGGGCGCGGCGCTCGCGGGCGTCGCCGAGATCTTCAGCGCGGTGCTGACCGGCATGCGGCTCAGCCCCGAGATCCTGCCGATGGGCGGACCCGATCTGTCGACGCCGCGCGAGATGGGAGCCTTCGTCATGGCCATCGACCCGTCCGCCTTCATGGAGCCGGACGCCTTCCGAGCCGGGATGGCGCGCTACCTGAGCGCGCTGCGCGGGTCGCGCCCGGCCGAGGGCGGGGCCGTGATGGCGCCAGGCGACCGCGAATGGGCCGAAGCGGAACGCCGCGAACGCGACGGCGTCCCGATCGACCCGACGACGCTTGCGGCGTTCGCCAGCATGGCCGAGCGGCACGGTTTCGCGCTTCCGCAGCCGGTCCGCCCAGCCGGAGGACGATCACTTCCACCACACCAACGATCAGGGAGGGAACCATGAAAACAGCCGTTCACCTGTCCGTCGCGCTCGGCGCGACACTCGCCGCCACGCTGCTCGGCGCTCCCGCGGCCGACGCGCAGCAGAAGACATTCACGCTGCGGCTGAACCACGTGCTCGGTCCGAACGAGCCCTTCCACCGCGGCTTCCAGGACTGGGCGAAGCGTGTCGACGAGCGCACCAAGGGCGGGCTGAAGATCCAGGTCTTCCACTCGGCGCAGCTCGGCGTGGAAGAGGACATCATCGAGCAGATGCGCCAGGGCGCGGCGATCGGCCAGAACACGGACGCCGCCCGGCTCGGCAACTACGTAAAGAGCCTCGCCGTGATGAACGGCCCGTATTTCGCGACCTCGCTCGAAGACGTCGACAAGCTCGGCAAGGCCCCGACCATCACGAAGGCGGCGGATGAGCTCGCCAAGCAGCACGGCCTCAAGGTCGTGTGCTTCGACTGGGTCCAGGGCTATCGCCACTTCTTCACGAACAAGCCCGTCCGGAAGCCCGCCGACCTCGCCGGCCTGCGCATCCGCACGCCGCCCGCGCCGATCTGGCAGGAATCCATCCGCGCACTCGGCGCCGCGCCGACCGCAATGGCGTTCGGGGACATGTATCCGGCCCTGCAGCAGCAGGCGATCGACGGGGTCGAGCTCGTTTACAACAACATCCCGGGCGGGCGGTTCTATGAAGTGCTGAAGTTCGCCAACGAGACGAAGCACATCATGCTGGTGAACTTCCAGGTCGTCGGGTCGCAATTCTTCGACAGCCTGCCTGCCGAGTACCAGACCGCGCTGGTCGAGGAGTGCAAGAAGGCCGGCCGGGACACCTCCGAGAAGATCCTCGCATCCGAGGCGACCGTGAAGGCCCAGCTCAAGAATCGCGGCATGACGATCGTCGAGGACGTCGATCTCGCGGCCTTCAAGCAGGCCGGCAACGCTGCCTACGAGAAGCTCGGGCTCACAGACGTGAAGAAGGCCGTCGAGGCCGAAATCGGCCGCCAGTAGAGCCGCGTCGAGAAGGTCGGAAAGATGAGATCAGCCTATCGCGCCCTGTGCCGTGCGGAGGCCGTGGTGGCCGGCGCGTTTCTGGTCGCGATGGTGCTGCTCATCTTCCTGGGCGGCGTGGCGCGGCTCGCGCACATGCCGCTCAATTGGACCACCGACCTCGCGACCTGCCTGTTCGCCTGGGCCTGCTTCCTCTGCGCCGATATCGCGTGGCGGAACGGCGGCCTCATGGCGATCGAGCTGGTGACCGAGCGCCTCCCCGAAGGGGCGCAACGCGCGATCACCTGGATCAACTACGCGATCATTGCGGCCTTCCTGGCCTACATCATCTGGGCAGGGCTCTGGCTCTCCTGGGTGAGCCGGGCGCGCAGCTTCCAGGGCATCCCCGACGTCAGCTATTCCTGGATCACGATCAGCCTGCCCGTCGGGGCCGCGCTCCTTCTCGTCACGACGATCGTCAAAGCCGTGGAGCTGCGCCGCATGACGGCTCCCGTCCAGCCCGCGCCGACCGCCTGAGGCCTGGACCATGCTCATCGTCGCGATCGCCTTCGCGGTCTTCATTCTCATGGGCATGCCGGTCGCGTTCGCGATCGGCATCTCGGGGGCACTGTTCTTCCTCCAGAACCCGGACCTCCCCTTTACGATCCCGGTCCAGGTGACGGTCTCGCAGACACAGAACTTCGCGCTGCTTGCCGTCCCTCTCTTCATCATCGCGGGGAACTTCCTCAACAAGTCCGGGATCACGGAGCAGCTTCTCAGGCTCGCCTCCGTGATGACCGGCCGGCTGCGCGGAGGCCTGGCCCAGGTCTCGCTCGCCCTCTCCGCGCTCATGGGCGGCGTGTCGGGTTCGGCTATCGCGGACGCGGCCATGCAGGCCCGGATGCTCGGCGACGCCATGCTGAAGCGCGGCATGTCGAAGGGCTTCGCGGCCGGCGTCCTGTCCTTCGGCTCGCTGCTCACGCCGGTCATCCCGCCCGGCATCGGCATGATTCTCTACGGCACGATCGGGCAGGTCTCGATCGGGCGGCTCTTCGCGGCTGGGTTCGTGCCCGCAATCCTTCTCTGGGTCGCGCTTGGACTGGCCGTGACCATCACCGCGCGCCGGCGCGGCTACCCGCCGGAAAGGGACAAGCGGCCGAGCGTCGCCGAGGTCGGAACGGCGCTGCGCGGGGGCATTTGGGCCCTGCTATTTCCGGTCTTCCTGCTTGTCGGGCTGCGCGCCGGAATCTTTACGCCCTCCGAGATCGGTGCCTTTGCGGTGATCTACGCGGTCGTGGTCGGGGTCGCGCTGCACCGGCAGCTCACGCGCGCCTCTTTCCTAGAGGCGCTCGAGGGTAGCCTCGCCGATGTCGGCGCGGTCATGTTCCTGATCGCGCTTTCGGCGATCATCAGCTACGGCATCGTCTACGAGCAGGTGCCGGACCAGATCTCGCAGTTGATCCTGGGACTGACCGAGAACCTGCAGGCGGTGATGATCCTCATCGTCATCTTCCTGCTGATCGCCGGGTTCGTCATCGACTCGACGGTCCTGATCATCATGCTGACCCCGATCTTCCTGCCGCTGATCGAGCAGCTCGGCGGGGACCCGGTCCATTTCGGCATGGTGTTCATCATCGCCGCGACCATCGGCAACTTCACGCCACCGGTAGGCGCGGCCATGTACGCGGTCTGCTCGATCCTGAAGACCTCGATTGGCGAATACACGCGCGAGTCGGTCGCGTTCTTCGTGGCCGTTGCCCTCGTGACCCTCGCGCTCGTCTTCTTCCCGAGTGTCGTCCTGTTCCTGCCGAACCTGCTCTTCAATCCCTGATCGGCACTAAGCAGACACCGCGTCCGCTGGAGCTCGCAACAAGGACGCTGGACGCGATGGCGTAGGCGACATCGGTCGTCCTTGATCGCTGCCGGGAGGCGCTGCGTGACGTCTCGGGATCAGCTCGACGGCCCGTCTGCTGCCCTCCGGCCCGGCAGTTGGTAAATCGGGTGAGGTTCGGCAGCATGGGAGCGAGCTCCGTCCGCGACCCGCCGCGAGGCGGGTCGCGCCTTTGCCCCTGTGGGGCTGCGGGTCTCAGGCGGCCTTTGCCTGAAGCAGAAAGGCGAGCTTTCGCGGATCGCAGGGCTTCGACTCGATGGTGACGTGCTCGTCGAAGTCAGGCGGCATCGCGAACTTCGCGCCGGACATGATCACGACGTGGCAGGTCGGCCTTTCCGCCCGCATTGCCCTCACGAGGTCATAGCCGTCCGTCTCGCCCCCGAGATGGATGTCGACGATCGCTGCGTGCAGGTCGGGCCGGCTGCGGAAGAGGCACAAGGCCTCCTTCCCGTCAGCCGCCTCGAACACTTGAAAGCCGTATCCAGCAAGCTCGGTTGCGAGGTCGAGCCGCACGATAGCCTCATCATCGACGACGAGAACCGGAACAAGACGCGTGTGACTGGGCAGCATAGGAGGGAGTTCGTCGAACCATGCTCGGCGAGGCCGATCGGAGGGCGGCCGGACGGGCGCCGCTGGATAGCCGCTCGGCAGGTCCGTGGCTAGGTTCGGAGCGGAGCCTGCATGGTCATGACGCGGATGGACCGGAAAGCGGGTTCTGCGCATCCGGGAGGTCGTTCAGGTGGCAGGCGGCCGATTGCTCCGCGTGGACGGGCTTGAGGGCCGGCTCCTCCGACCGGCAGCGGTCGAATACAAAGGGGCAGCGCGTGTGGAAGCGGCAGCCCGCGGGCGGATTTATCGGGCTCGGCACGTCGCCCTGCAGCACCACGCGCGTGCGCGACTTTCCCGGCTCGGGAACCGGGACCGCCGAGAGCAGCGCGTAGGTGTAAGGGTGGCGCGGCGCGCCGAAGATGCGCTCGCGCGAGGCGATCTCGACGATCTGCCCGAGATACATGACGGCGACGCGGTGCGTCATGTGCTCCACGATGGCGAGGTCGTGGCTGATGAACAGGAGCGCGAGACCGAGTTCCGCCTGCAGGTCCTGCAGGAGGTTCACGACCTGAGCCTTGACCGAGACGTCGAGCGCAGACACTGCCTCGTCGCAAATGATGATGTCGGGCTCGGCCGCGAGCGCGCGGGCGATGCCGATGCGCTGGCGCTGCCCGCCCGAGAATTCGTGCGGGAAGCGCGAACCGGAATCCCGCGGCAGGCGTACCGTGTCGAGCAGCTTCGCCACGCGTTCGGCGATCTCGGCCGAGGAGCGGGCGAGCCCGAAATTGCGGATCGGTTCGGCCAGGATGTCCCGCACCCTCATGCGCGGATTCAGGCTCGAGAACGGGTCCTGGAAGACGACCTGCATGCGCCGGCGCATAGGCCGCAGCGTCCCGGCCGAAAGCTGGTCGATGCGCTGACCGTCGAGCACGACCTGGCCCGAGGTCGGCTCCAGAAGCCGCAGGATGGCGCGTCCGACCGTGGACTTGCCGCAGCCGGATTCGCCGACGAGCGACAGCGTCTCGCCGCGCCGGACTTCGAACGAGACCCCGTCGACCGCTCGCACGACCGACTTTCCCTTGAGGGGAAAGTGCTTCTTGAGATCGTTGACCTCGAGGAGGGGCACGGTCGAGCTCATGCCGCAAGTGCCTCGTGGCGGGAATAGTGGCACGCCGCGACATGCGCGGGCGCCTTGAGCTCCAACGCCGGCGCGACCTGGCGGCAGAGCTCCGTCGCATGCGGGCACCGGCCCGCGAAGACGCAGCCCTCGATCTTCTGCTTGAGGCTGGGCACGAGCCCCGGAATTTCGGCCAGACGCGTCCGATGCCCCCCGAGAGAAGAGCCGAGCTTCGGCACGGCCCCGATCAGCCCCTGGGTATAGGGGTGCTTCGGCGCCCGGAAGAGCTCGACGACGGGCGCCTCCTCGACGACCCGGCCGGCATACATGACGATGACCCGGCTCGCGACTTCCGCCACGACGCCAAGATCGTGGGTAATGAGGATGATCGCCGCCCCGACCCGGTGCTTCAGGTCGCGCATCAGATCGAGGATCTGCGCCTGGATCGTGACGTCGAGCGCGGTGGTCGGCTCGTCCGCGATGAGGAGCTTCGGCGAGCAGGCGAGCGCCATCGCGATCATCACGCGCTGGCGCATGCCGCCCGAGAGCTGGTGCGGGTAGTTGCGGATGCGTCGAACCGGCTCCGGGATGCCGACGAGGCGCAGCATCTCGATCCCCCGCTCCTCCGCGGCCTTCTTGTCGAGCTTCTGGTGGATGCGGAGCGTCTCGCCGAGCTGCCGCCCGATCGTGAGCACCGGGTTCAGGCTCGTCATCGGCTCCTGGAAGATCATCGAGATGTCGTTGCCGCGGATCTGGCGCATGGCCCGGTCGCGTAGCGTGAGGAGATCGCGGCCTTCGAACATGATGCGGCCGGCGATCTTGCCTGGAGGCTCCGGGATGAGCCGCAGGATGGAGTTCGCCGTGACCGACTTGCCGCAACCGGATTCGCCCACGACCGCGACCGTCTCGCCGGCCTCGACATGAAAGGAGACGCCGTCCACAGCACGGTTGATCCCGTCCGGCGTGCGGAAGTGGGTCTGCAGGTCTTGAACTTCGAGCAGCGCCATCACAGCCGCTTCGCCATGCGCGGATCGAGCGCGTCGCGAAGCCCGTCGCCGAGCAGGTTCACGGCGAGCACCGTGAGCGAGAGGAAGATCGCCGGGAAGAACACGATGTAGGGCTTCACCTGCCAGAGCGCCCGGCCATCAGCCATGATGTTCCCCCAGGAGGGGATGATGGGCGGCGTGCCGGCGCCGATGAAGGAGAGGATGGCCTCAGTGATCATGGCCGACGCGCAGATATAGGTCGCCTGCACGGTGAGCGGCGCGAGCGTGTTGGGCAGGATGTGGCGCCAGATGATCATCGGCGTGCGGGTGCCGGCCGCGATGGCACCGTCGACATAGGGCTGCTCTCGGAGGGAGAGGACGACGCCCCGCACGAGCCGCGACACGCGCGGGATTTCGGCGATCGTGATGGCCGTGATGACGTTGCCGACCGAGCCGCGCGTCAGCGCCATCAGGGCCACCGCGAGCAGGATCGGCGGGATGGACATCAGACCGTCCATCACCCGCATGATGATGGCGTCCGACCAGCGCACGAAGCCGGAGACGAGCCCGATCGTCAGGCCCACGAGGGAGGCGAGCGCCGCAACCGAGAAGCCGACCACCAGGGACACGCGCGCCCCGTAAAGGACCCGCGAGTAGATATCCCGGCCCAGCATGTCCGTGCCGAACCAGTAGGTTGCGGACGGGTTGCGGGTGCGCCGGCCGGGCGAGAGCGCGGTCGGGTCGGCCGTGCCGAGGAGCGGCGCGAATACCGCCACGAACAGCATCGCGAGGAGCAGTGCGCTGCCGATCGCGATGGTCGGATGGCGCATGACGAAGCCGAGCAGCCCGCGCCGGCGACGCACGGGCGGCAGGATCTCGGGCATTGTGGGCGCCGCGACGACGCTCTCCGGCTCGAGCGTGATCTCCCGGGCGGCGAGAGCGGCGCTCAATAGCGGATCCTCGGATCGACCAGCGTGTAGACGAGGTCCACGCCGAGATTGACCAGCACGTAGGTGAAGGAGAACAGGAGCACGATCCCCTGGATGACCGGGTAGTCGCGCCGCAGGATCGCGTCGACCGTGAGCCGGCCAAGCCCGGGTATGACAAACACGCTCTCCGTCACAACGGCGCCGCCGATCAGGAGGGCGATGCCGAGCCCGATCACCGTCACGATCGGAACGGCGGCGTTCTTCAGCGCGTGGATGAACAGGATCGCGCGCTGCCCCATGCCCTTCGCGCGGGCCGTCTTGATGTAATCCTGGCTCAGCACCTCGAGCATCGTCGCACGCGTGATGCGGGCAATGAGCGCGATGTAGATGAGGCCGAGCGAGATTGCGGGCAGGATGAGGTTCTGCAGCCAGGGCCAGAAGCCCTCAGCGATTGGCGTGTAGCCCTGCACGGGCAGCCAGTCGAGCTCGAGCGCGAAGACATAGGCCAGCACATAGCCCACCACGAAGACCGGCACGGAGAAGCCGACCACCGCGAAGGCCATGATGAGGCGGTCGATCAGCGACCCGGCTTTCCAGGCCGCGATGACGCCCATCGGCACGGCGACCGCGACGGAGACGATCAGCGTCACGATCATCAGCGACAGCGTCGGCTCGATGCGCTGCTTGATGAGCTGCGTGACGGGCAGCGACGTGAAAATCGAGATACCGAGATCGCCGCGCAGGATCTGCCAGACCCATTCGGTGAACCGCACCAGGAAAGGCCGCTCGAGCCCGAGATTGACTCGGATCTGTGCGATCTGCTCGGGCGTCGCCTGGTCGCCCGCGATGATCGCGGCCGGGTCCCCGGGCGCGATGTAGAGCAGGCTGAACACGAAGAGCGCGACAATCGCCATGACGGGGATCGTCGAGAGGACGCGGCGCGAGATGTAGGCCAGCATGGCTTAGCGCGAGCCGCCCTTGCCTCTCCCGGAGGGAGAGGTCGAGGGGCGCGGCAGCGCCGACCGGGTGAGGGGTGAGTCATCTCCGGAGAGGCCACTCCCCTCACCCCAGCCCTCTCCCCTTGGGAGAGGGAGCGCGTCGCGCCTCCCGCGCCACCCCTTCCGAGGGGATACCGCCCTCACGCGGTCTTGCTCACACCCCAGGCGAAGGGAAGCGGGCCTTTGACGACGCCCGACACGTTCTTGCGCCAGGCCTGGTACGTCAGGAAGAAGCCCGTCGGCGCATAGACGACGTAGTCGAGCGCGTCCTTGTTCAGCTTCCTCATCGCCGCCTTTTCCTCGTCGAGGTTCTTGGCGTCGAACCAGGCGACGACGTCCTTCTCGACCTCCGGCGAGTTCGGCCAGCCGAACCAGGCCTTCTCGCCATTTGCCCTGACCGCCGTGTAGGCGGCCGGATTGATGCAATCCGCGCCGGCGTGCCAAGTGTGGAACATGTTCCAACCGCCCTGCGACGGCGGGTTCTTCATGGCCCGCCGCTGGCCGGTCGTGCCCCAGTCGGTCGCGACGAAATCCACGTTGAAGCCGATCTTCTTCAAGAGGTCGGCTGTCACCTCGCCCTGAGCCTTCGTGATGGATTGGTCCTGCGCGACGACGCAGACGACGGGCTCCCCCTTGTAGCCGGATTCGGCCAGCAGCTTCTTCGCCGCCTCGAGGTTCTTCATCTTCAGCACCTCGCCGCCCTCCTCGTTGTAGAGGGGCGTGTCGGGCGTGAAGTATCCGGGCAGCGGCTTCCACAGCGCGTCGTCGTCCCCGACGATGGCGCGCATGTAATCTTCCTGGTTCATCGCGGTCAGCACCGCGCGGCGCGCCTTCACCTTGTCGAAGGGCGGATGGAGCGTGTTCATCCGGAAGGCGCCGATATTGCCGAGCGGGTCGGCGATGTCGACGTTGATGTTGCGGTTCTTCTTCAGCAGCGGAACGAGGTCGGAGAGCGGGTTCTCCCACCAGTCGACCTCGCCGTTCTGCAGCGCCGCGGCGGCGGTCGCCGGGTCCGGCATGATGACCCACTCGATGCGATCGACCAGGATCTGCTTGCCGCCAGCGAGCCAGGAGGCCTTCTCCTGCCGGGGCACGTAATCGGCGAACTTCGCGAAGACGGCCTTGGCGCCAGGCACCCACTCGTCGCGCACGAAGCGCATCGGGCCCGAGCCCACATATTCCGTGATCTGCTTGAACGGGTCGGTCACGGCGATCCGCTCCGGCATGATGAAAGAGCAGGGCGCATTCACCTTGCCCAGCGCCAGAAGCATCTTCGGATAGGGCTTCTTCAGCACCCATTTCCAAGTGCGGTCATCGACGGCGGTGAGCTCGTTCTGAATCTCCCGGATCATCAGGCCCATCGGGTCCCGCGCCGACCAGCGCACGAGGCTCGCGACCACGTCTTTCGCGAGCACCGGCGTGCCGTCGTGGAATTTCAGGCCGGGGCGGAGCTTGAAGGTCCAGGTCAGGCCGTCGGACGAGACCTCCTCGCCTTCCACCATCTGGCGCTGCGGGACGAGCTTGTCGTCGAAGCCGTAGAGCGTGTCCCAGACATAGGCCGCTGCGTTGCGGACGACGTATTGCGTCCCCCAGATCGGGTCGAAATTGGCGAGATTCGCCTGCGGCACGAAGCGGAGCGTGCGGGCGTTGGCTCCCTGCGCCAGCGCTGGGGCGGCGAGCCCGCCGGAGGACGCGAGCGCGGATGCGCCAGCGATACCCTTCAGCAACGTCCTTCGGGTCGTATTCGACATCGTTCGGCCCCTGGCTGTTTTGGTTTGGACAGCTCGCCCGGTGCTCAGCATGCATCGTGCCAAGAGGCGGTCAAGCTCGCTGCAGGTCCGCGGATCGGCACGCGATCGTCTCTCCTTCCCGCACCTTCGTCATGTTGAGGAGCGTCGACGGCGCGTCGTGAAGCACGCACCACCGCTAGGCGGCTTTCGAGTCTCCGCTTCGCTCCGCACCTCAGGATGACGAATGTTGTGGGTTGTGGGTTGCACGCGCGCGCACGCGCCGTCCGTCCCCGGCCCGGGGTCGGTCATCGCACATGGTTCAAAGAGCCAATCTCGATCCTGTGAGGGAGCGGGATGCCGGTTCACCGGCCTTCTGTCTTGTATAGCGCTCTGTCGGGTGGGTGCTCAGGTCCCTCCCGGCATCCCGCGGGCGGTCTTTTCGGCCCCTAAGCATACGCCCGGTCAGCCGCCCGGGAGCCTCGGTTACCGGCCGAGACCTCGGGACCCGCCCCTCTCTCCGACAACGGTGCCCGGTTCGCGACCGCCGTTTCCCTCGCCGGAGAGAAGTGAGAGCGTTATAGGAATTTAAGCACGAATTGTCAAGAGCCGCATCTTGGCTGGTCCGACGATCGAGAGCAGGTCAGGTCGGGTGCCACCACCGCCCGCCGATCACAACACCGGCGCTGGTCAGGCGCTGGCTGCCCTCGAGATGCTCGCCGACGACGTCGACATAGTCGAACCGGCCCTCCTCCAGGCGGAGCAGCGTTGCGTCCCCGATCGCGCCGACCTGCAGCGTGCCGAGCTCCGGCCGCTTCATCGCCATCGCGGCGTTCACGGTCGTGGACGCGATCACGCGGTCGAGCGGCATACCGAGGCAGAGGAACTTCGACAGCGTCGTGACCTGGTCGAAGGCCGGCCCCTCGATGCAGAGCGTGTGGATGTCCGACGAGATCGTGTCCGGCTCGAAGCCGTTCGCCAGCATGGCGCGCGCCGTCTTGAACGCGAACGAGCCCTTGCCATGCCCGATGTCGAAGAGCACGCCGCGCTTCCGGGCCGAGACGACCGCGTCCTTCACCCTCCCCTGCCCCGTGATCGGCGCGTTCGGGAAGGGCCGGAAAGCGTGGGTGAGGACGTCGCCCGGCCGGAGCATCTCGAGCACCTCCTCGTAGGAGGGGGGCGGATGGTCGATATGCGCCATCACGGGCATGCCGACCTCCTCGGCGACCTGGATGGCGATGTTCAGCGGCACCGTTCCGGAGGTGCCGGAGGCGTGCAGCCCGACCCGAACCTTGATGCCGACGATGAGATCGCGATTGGCATCCGCCACCTCCGCGCAATCGATTGGGTTCATCAGGGTGAGTTCGCGGCTCTCCCCGACCATCACGCGCTTGTCAAAACCGTAGATGCCGGCATGCGAGACGTGCAGATAGGCGAGGATCCGCACCTGGCTCGGCTCGATCACGTGCTTGCGAAAGCCCATCCAGTTGCCCGGGCCGGCCGAGCCCGTATCGACCGCCGTCGTCACGCCGCTCGCCCGACAGAACTCCTCCGCGTCGATGCCGAGCGAGGTGCCGCCCCAATAGACGTGCGTGTGCAGATCGATGAGGCCGGGCGAGACGATGAGGCCCGACACGTCCCGTACGTCCGGGCAGCCTCCCGGGTCGAGATCCTTACCGATCCGAGCGACCTTGCCGTTCTCGAAGGCAATATCGGCGAGGGCGTCGAGCTTCTGCGACGGGTCGAGAACGCGCCCGCCTTTCAGGATGAGGTCGTAGGACAGAACCGGTCTCCGTCTTGATCCGGAACCGAATGGTGCATGCGGCGAGGCCCGCGTCCAGGCCGGAGGAGCGCGCCTCGACTTGTCCGCGGAGCTCCAGCTGACCCCGCATTCCGTGTGCGCAGCCGCACCGCCGCGCACCCCAGTCTGAGCGAAAACAACATCGTCAAGAAAACGCAAAGACGGGGAACGGCAATGAACACGATCGGTCAGAAGCTGGACGCGGTGATCTGCGAGATCGCAGCCTTCGTCTGGCTCGTCCGCGTCGCCGCGCGCTGACTTGAAGTAGAAGACGCGGGGAAGGACACCCCTCCGGGAACACGGCCGCGTACGCGGTGTGGTCAGCAAGACCACCGGTGAGCGTCCGCTCCGCGACCTCCATCCAGAGCGGCCGAACGCAGCGTTCGCACCATCGTTCTCCCTGCATCTCTCAGGCGAGGATGACGCGATGCCAAGCAAGACGACAGGTGGCCAGCAGAAGCAGCCCCCGCAGACCGAAGCCCATGGCGGCGACAATACCGGCGGGGGATCGAAGACGCAGGGCAAGCGCGGCAACGGCGCCCAGCGGCTCAAGCAGAAGAAGTAGCGGGCATCCCGCCGGACGATGGCGCTGACCGCCTCCGCCCGCCAATCCGGCTCCGAGCACGGGCGCCTCTCCGCCCGCCCCGGCCCGGGCTCAGCCCAGGCGACCATCTGCCCTGGGCGGCATCCGCTCCGGCTGGGAGGAAAACGGGATGGAGCGCTCTTCGTCCCGCCGCTCGTGGCATCCGGGGCGGCCTTGCCGCTCGTGCTCGCTCTGCATGGCGCGGGCGGCGTAACGGCTCAGATGCTCGACCTGCTCCAGGCCGAGGCGGAGGGCGGTGGGGTCGCGCTCCTCGTGCCTGAATCGCGCGACTCGACGTGGGACGTGATCCGCGGCGGCTATGGGCCCGATGTCGCCTTCATCGACCGGGCGCTGGAGACCGTCTTCTCGCAGGTGATTGTCGACCCAGCCAGGATCGCGGTTGCGGGGTTTTCAGACGGTGCGTCCTACGCGCTCTCGCTCGGACTCGCGAACGGCGGCCTGTTCTCGGATGTTCTGGCCTTCTCGCCCGGTTTCATGGCCCCTCCGTCCCAGGAGGGCCGCCCGCGGATCTTCATCTCGCACGGACGGGCGGACGAGGTTCTTCCGATCGACCGCTGTAGCCGCAGGCTGGCGCCGGGGCTCGAGCGTGCCGGATACGATCTGGACTATCAGGAATTCGACGGCGGGCATGTGGTGCCCGCCGCCATGACCAAGCGCGCGTTTGCTCGCTTTCTCGGCTGAGCCTCAGTTCGCGACGGCGCCGGCGGCCTTGAGGACCGGGGTCCAGCGCGCGACCTCGCTCTCCACGAGCTTCTGCAGCCCCTGCGGGCCGCGCTCAGCGCCCTCCGGGATCACGCCGCCGAGATCGACCAGGCGCTTGCGCGTGTTCTCGTCCGAAAGCGCCTTGTCCAGCGCGTCCACGAGCTTCGTCCGAACGTCGGCAGGCAGTCCCTTCGGGGCGAAGACGGCGTTCCAGGCCGAGACCTCGTAGCCGTCGAGCCCGGCTTCCTTCGTGGTCGGGACATCCGGCAACGCCGGCGAGCGCTGCGGCGTCGCGATCGCGTAGGCCTTGATCGTGCCACCCGTAACCTGCGGGGCGACGTTCACGATCTGGTCGGTCATGAAGTCGACCTGGCCGGACATGAGGTCGTTGAGGGCCGGGCCCGTGCCCCGATAGGCGACCATGGTCGGCTTGATCCCGACGACGGAGGTGAAGAGCACACCCGTCGAGTGCGACACGGAGCCGACGCCGGCATGGGCCATATTGGTCTTCGTGTCGTTCGCCTTCAGGTGGGCCAGGAAGGCCTTCAGGTCCGCGGCCGGGTAATCCTTCTTCGCCACGATGACGATCGGCGTGCCTGCGGCCATGCCGATCGGATCGAAGCTCTTCGCCGGATCGTATTTGAGATTCGGGTACAGGGCCGGCGCGGCGCCGTGCGTGCCCATATGGCCCATCATGATCGTGTAGCCGTCGGGCGTCGCCTGTGCCGCCCGGGTGATGCCGGTTGTGCCGCCGGCGCCGGCGACGTTCTCCACCACGACCTGCTGGCCAAGCGTGCGGGACATGTGGTCGCCGACGATGCGGGCGATGACGTCCGTCGGACCGCCGGCCGCGAAGGGGACGATCATGGTGACTGGACGCTGCGGATAGCCCTGCGCAGCCGCAGCCCCGATGGTCAGGCCGAAAGCCGCGGCTAGAGTGAGAAGTCGCTTCAAGGGTTCCTCCCGTGTGTAGGAGCCATGTCGTCCGAACATGGCGCCGCCGCAAGGGCAGGAAAGCCGTCCTGACCTCCGCCTTTCGGCGGATGGTTAGGAGGCGTGGTGAATGGCCCTAATCCTCGACGAAGACCTCGTCACGGCTCTTCCGGATGGACGGGAGGAGCGCCAGGGCGAGCATCACGATGGCGACGAGCAGTAGCACGGCCGAGACCGGACGCTCGATGAAGGTCATCATGTCGCCGCGCGAGATGATGAGGGCCCGCCGGAGGTTCTCCTCCATCAGCTTGCCGAGCACGAAGCCGAGGAGCAGCGGCGCCGGCTCGAAGCCGAACTTGATGAGCGCGTAGCCGATCATCCCGAAGAACGCGATGAAGAAGACGTCCGTCGGCAGTGAGTTGATCGAGTAGATGCCGATCGAGCAGAACATCAGGATGGCCGGGAACATCAGCCGGTAGGGCACCTTCAGGAGGCGCACCCAAATCCCGATCAGCGGCAGGTTGATGATGAGGAGCATCAGGTTGCCGACCCACATCGAGGCGATCATGCCCCAGAACAGGTTCGGGTTCTTCGTCATGACCTGCGGACCCGGCACGATGCCGTGGATCGTCATGGCGCCGACCATCAGGGCCATCACGGCATTCGGCGGGATGCCGAGGGTCAGGAGCGGGATGAACGACGTCTGTGCGCCGGCATTGTTGGCGCTCTCGGGCCCGGCGACGCCTTCGATCGCGCCCTGGCCGAAACGCCTCGGATCCTTCGCGAGCTTCTTCTCGACGGTATAGGACGCGAACGGCCCGAGCACGGCGCCGTTCCCAGGCAGGATGCCGAGCGTGCCGCCGATGAAGGTGCCGCGCAGGATCGGCTTCGCCGAATCCCGCAGGTCCTGCATGTTGGGCAGGAGGCGCCCGATCGCCTGCTTCACCACCTCCCGGACCTCGGTATGGTCAAGGTTGCGCAGGATTTCGGCCACGCCGAACAGGCCCATCGCGAGCACGGCGAAATCGATGCCGTCCGAGAGGAACTGCATGCCGAAGGTCATGCGCTCCTGCCCGGTCTCCAGGTCGGTGCCGACGGTCGAAAACAGGATGCCGACGAGGATCATCGCGATCGCGCGCAGGATCGAGCCGCGCGCGAGCACCACCGCGAAGACGAGGCCCATCACCATCAGGGAAAAATATTCCGCAGGCCCAAAGATCAGCGCGAGGCGCGTCAGCGGCGCGCCGACGGCCGCGATGAAGACCGTTGCCACGGTGCCTGCGAAGAATGAGCCGATCGCCGCGATGCCGAGCGCCACGCCGGCGCGGCCGCGCCTCGCCATCTGGTGCCCGTCGAGCGTCGTCACGACGGACGTCGCCTCGCCCGGAATGTTCACCAGGATCGCGGTCGTCGAGCCTCCGTATTGCGCGCCGTAATAGATGCCCGCGAGCATGATGAGGGCGCCGGTCGGGTCGAACTTGAACGTGATCGGCAGCAGCATCGCGATGGATGCGACCGGCCCGACCCCGGGCAGGACCCCGACGAGCGTGCCGACGAGGCAGCCTATGAAGCAGAGAAAGATGTTCAGCGGGATCGGCACGACACCGAGACCGGGGATGTCGACCGGGATCAGCCCGAAAACGGTGCCGAAGCCGAGCGCCAGATTTGCGAGAAGATCGCCCATCACACGGGTCCGGTCACGAGAGGAAGGTGGAAGCGGGCATCAGATCGTGCCGGCATGCTCGTCGGGAACCACGTCGATCGGCTCGCGCCCCGTCCCACGCCGGTGGGTGGCGACGTAAATCGCGATCGCCAGCAGGACGAGGATCCCGGCCGTCGCGCGCAGCCGCGTGTCGCTGGACCATCCCGCGGGATAGAGGTCCGCGAACCATTGCGGGTACATCGGGATCGGGAGGTTCAGGAGATCGCCGAAGAGCACCATGCAGAATGCCGTCAGCGCGAGCGCCAGGATGAGCAGTTCGCGCAGGCGAGCCTCGGAGGACGCAAAACCCGAGATGAAGATGGCCAGCGGACCAGCGCCCAGGAGCCCTAGCTGCGGGATCCGAAGCGGCCCGAGATTGAAGCCGCGAATCGTCATCCCGAAGCACACGATGGCGATGCCGACCACGACGGGTCCCCGGAAGCCGAACGCCGACAGCGCCTCACCGGGCCTCAGAAGGGCGATGACCACGAGCGCCGCGCCGCACAGGCCGACCCCGATTGCGAGCCAGCGCGGCAGCATCGCGGGGCCCATCGCACGCAGGGTGCCCTGGGGCAGGTCGCTGGTAAGCCAGATTGCAAACAGCGCCAGAGCGACGAGCACGAGTCCCGAGACGAAGCTCTGCGGGCCGCGTATGAAGCCCCGTGCCGGCGGGCTGCGATCAGCTCCAGCGTGCATGCAGTTCCTCCCCGGCCCGGCGCGGCAGACCGACAAACAGTTTCAATGGGTGAAGCACGGGCCGCGCTGGGCAATCAAGAGCGGCGCGCCACGTATTCGCCTTAATCGAGCCTCGCGCCAGAGGCTTTCACAACCTGCGCCCATTTGCCGTGCTCGGCGCGGACATAGGCCATGAGCTCCGCCGGGCTCATCGGCCTGATCTCGCCCCCGAGTTCGGCGAAGCGCTTCTTCAGGTCCTCGCCTTCGAGCGCCTTACGGACTTCGGCGTTGAGCTTGTTCGTGATCTCGGGCGGCGTTCCCTTGGGGGCAAAGAGGGCGAACCAGCTTGATGCCTCGAAATTCGGGAGCCCGCTCTCGGCGAGGGTGGGCACGTCCGGAAGCGCCGGCGAGCGCTGCGCCGACGTCACGGCAAGCGCGCGGAGATTGCCAGCCTTCGCCTGCTCGATCGAGGACGGCAGGTTGTCGAACATGACGTCGACCTGGCCACCGACAAGATCATTGATGGCCGGTCCCGATCCCCGGTAAGGCACGTGCGGCATCTCCACGCCCGTGACCTGTTTGAACAGTTCGCCGGAGAGGTGGATCGAGGTGCCGTTCCCGGAGGACGCCATGTTGAACTTCTTGGCCGAGGCCTTCGCCTCCGCGATGAAGTCCTTCACGTTCGTCGCCTTCACGTTCTTCGGGTTGACTACCATCAGGTTCGGGACGCCCGCCGCGAAGGCGACGCCTTCGAAGTCGGTGAGCGGGTCATAGGGCATCTTGGCATAGAGGCTCGCGTTGATCGCGTGCGTGCCGACCGTCCCCATCACGAGCGTGTAGCCGTCGGGCGCAGCCTTCGCGACGGCATCCGTCCCGATATTCCCGCCGGCGCCGCCGCGGTTGTCGATGATGAATTGCTGGCCGAGGTTCTGGCTGAGCTTGTCGGCGATGAGCCGGGCGAAGATGTCCGTGGTGCCGCCCGCCGCGAAGGGCACGACGACGCGCACCGGCCGGCTCGGATAGGGAGCCTGGGCCTGCGCCGCACTCGACAGACCAAGGGCAACCGCGATCCCGATCGCGGCGGACACAACACGTTTCATGCTTCAGATCCTCGCTGCGGCCCGGAGGCCGGCCGTTAGTGGGTGCTTTAGCAGAGGGTTCGGCCGGGTTCGAGCCTACGATGGTCGAGGCGGCTTGCATCGCGATCGGGCCGGCCTCAATCCTGCGCGCTGACATCAGTGACGGCGATTTTGGGCGACCCATTCAAGAACCTGTCCTGGGACGATTTCCGCCTCATCAAGGCGATCGCGGACTCGCGCGGCCTCGGCGGGGCCGCGGCCGATATCGGCGTCAACCATTCGACGATGTTCCGCCGGCTCGGGCAGATCGAGGAGGCACTTGGCACGAAGCTCTTCGAGCGGCATCGATCCGGCTACGCGCCGACACCCGCCGGCGAGGAGATGGCGGCGCTCGCCTCGCGGCTCGATGCTGACATCACGTCCTTTACCCGGCGCCTGGCCGGAAAGGAGATCGCCGCCTCGGGCGAGCTCCGGGTGACGACGAACGACTCCCTCCTGGTGCACCTCCTCACGCCGATCTTCGCGCGCTTCCGGCAGCGCAATCCGGCGGTGCAGCTCGACATCGTGCTGGCGAACCAGGCCCTGAACCTGTCGAAGCGCGATGCCGACGTGGCAATCCGGGCAACCGACAGCCCACCGGACACCCTTGTTGGGCGCCGCGCCGCGACGATCGCCTGGGCGCTCTACGGCCGAGCGGCCGATTTCCGCGCCGCGCCGCCGGAGATCGATGAGCTGACCGCAACGCGCGACTGGGTATCGCTCGGCGAAAACCTGTCCCACGTGAAGGCCGTGCAGTTCGTGCGCCGGCACGTCGCGCCGCAACGCGTCGCCTATCGGGTCAATACGGTCCTGGGCCTCGCGCAGGCCGTCGAGGCAGGTATCGGGATCGGTCACCTCCCCTGCTTCATCGGCGATGCCGCCCCGGACCTCGTTCGGCTGTCCCCGCCGGTCGCCGACTTCGCCGCCGACCTCTGGCTCCTGACCCATCCGGACCTGCGCCATTCGCCGCGGGTCCGCGTGTTCCTCGACTTCGTCGCGGGAGAGATCGCGGTCAGACGCGCGGAGATCGAGGGTGGGCCGGGCGAGACGATCCGCTCGAGCGCGCAGGGCTGAAAGCGCGCCCTTGCGCAGCGGCAAGCGGCGCCCTCTCCCGCCCGGCGCCCCGGACGGCTAGGTCATGCGCATTCCAGAGGAGATCGACATGACCAAGGTGCTGGTTCTGTATTACTCGAGCTACGGCCATATGGAGCAGATGGCCTATGCGGCCGCCGAGGGCGTCCGGGCGGCAGGCGCCGAAGCGGTGGTCAAGCGCGTGCCCGAACTCGTGCCGGAGGAGGTCGCGCGCGGCGCGCATTTCAAGCTCGACCAGCCGGCTCCCGTCGCCACGCCGGCGGAGCTGCCTGATTACGATGCGATCATCCTCGGGGTCCCGACCCGCTACGGCCGCATGGCCTCGCAGATGGCGAACTTCTGGGACCAGGCGGGCAGCGTCTGGGCGCAGGGCCAGCTGAACGGCAAGGTCGGTAGCGTGATGGCCTCCACCGCGACCCAGCATGGCGGCCAGGAGACGACGCTCTTCGCCGGGATTACGAACCTCATGCATTTCGGCATGATCATCGTCGGCCTCCCGTATTCCTTCCAGGGCCAGATGACGCTGGACGAGATCGTCGGCGGAGCACCTTACGGCGCGACCACGATCGCGGGCGGCCAGGGCCAGCGCCAGCCGAGCGCGATCGAGAAGGATGCCGCGCGCTTCCAGGGCAAGCTCGTGGCCGAGACGGCCGCGAAGATGAAAGGCTGATACGCTCCTACCGCTCTGCCGCGCATCCTCCACGATAGCAGAGCTTTGGACGGCAAAAAGCCCGCCGTGGATTTCTCCGCGGCGGGCTTTTTGATGTTTGGTTGCGGGGACAGGATTTGAACCTGTGACCTTCAGGTTATGAGCCTGACGAGCTACCGAGCTGCTCCACCCCGCGCCAGGGTATAGGTGATCGTGAAGAGGGTTTGATTGTCCTTGGCAGGTCCGGCAACGACCTACTCTCCCGGGTCTTGAGACACAGTACCATTGGCGCTGAGGAGTTTAACGGCCGAGTTCGAGATGGGATCGGGTTTGGGCTCCTCGCTCAAGTCACCGGACCGGCGAAGGACAATGTTGTTGGCCTCAGGCCCTGGCGCGGACATCCGTCCGCTTGGGCTCCGCGCATCGGCGCGGGCGCGCAGTCGCGCTTGCGAGCCTTTCGGCTCGGGCGCCTGTGCGACCTGAGGTCGGCAAGTGCTGTTCAATGGTTGTTCTGTGATGGCGTCGTGATCCGCGGACACGGATCATGGG